>Ga0137415_10000412_pt1 | contig 40795 bp, 40 predicted proteins | sample CZODoug3_1_1_16f_FD_183082 | JGI IMG/M metagenome (GOLD analysis project Ga0137415, IMG submission 183082) | Vadose zone soil fungal communities from Angelo Coast Range Reserve, California, USA - CZODoug3_1_1_16fungal (Hybrid Assembly) | ecosystem: Environmental > Terrestrial > Soil > Vadose...
TGGCGGAGAGGGTGGGATTCGAACCCACGGTACGGTTTCCCGTACGCTCGCTTTCGAGGCGAGTACTTTCAACCGCTCAGTCACCTCTCCGCGGCCGTGGCCATCAGTTTATCAGAGAGGCTGCCGTAGAGGCTACGCCGCCTTCAATCGAAATGGGCGAGGCACAACCAAATTTCCAGCGGCAATCCTACCGCCGCGCGGCAAAGAAGGACTGGAGAAGGGAAGTGGCTTCTTTCGCCGACACGCCTGGCGTGACTTCTACCTGATGATTCAGTTTGGGACTGGTCAGGATTTCGAAACAGGTGCGGAAGGCGCCGCCCTTCGGATCGTCGGCTGCGTAAACTAAGCGAGGGACACGAGCCTGAACGATCGCCCCGGCGCACATGGCGCACGGCTCCAGCGTTACGTAAAGCGTCGTTTCCGCGAGGCGATAATTTTCCAGCTTTCGGGCGGCTTCGCGAAGAACCACAATCTCGGCGTGGGCGGTCGGGTCGCAGTCTCGGATTGTGCGGTTGCCGCCGCGTGCCAACACTTCGTCTCGATAAACAAGCACGGCGCCAATCGGCACTTCGCCAGCTTGCGCGCACGCCAGCGCTTCTTCCAGGGCCAGTTGCATGAATTCTTGATCGGTCATCTTTTCCCGACTGAGAATATCACGCTCTCTCCCTTGCTCAACTGTTCGCGGGATTGTGTGGCCAACTTGCGCCAAGAATCCTTGACATCCGGGCACTGGCAAAAGAGACTGTGAACATGAAGGAACTGCTTGCGCGGCTTTTCCAGGTGGACGTGCTGAAAGGCATGGGCGTTACGTTCCGCACGCAGCATCCTGCGAACGTTTACACCGAGCAATATCCCCTTGAGCGGCCGATGGTTGCTGAGAGGTATCGTGGCGCTCCACGGCTGAACAATCATCCCGAAAGTGGAGAGACGCTTTGCATCTCTTGCAATCTTTGCGCGCTGGCGTGCCCTGAGAATTTGATCGTGGTCGGATGGGAACAGGATGAAGCCACGCGGCGCAAGGTTCTCACGACCTTCACTTACGATACATCTCGCTGCATGTTTTGCGGGCTGTGCGAAGATGCTTGTCCGACCGACGCCCTTGAACTGACACAGGATTTCGAAATGGCCTACTACAGCCGCGAAGGCGCGATCTGGGATCGCCACCGGCTGGAGGAAGGGCCAACTCCGACGCGCTATACGCGCTAGAAAACCCCATGGAAATTCGTCGAGATCCCGTCACACAGAGTTGGGTTGTATCCGGGCAGCGTGAACGACCGGAAGAGGGCGAAGGCGGATGTCCGTTCGATCCCCCGGCTATAGACAATGAGAAGGCCATCTTGTCCTGGCCGTCGGAAGGGCCGTGGAATATCCGCGTTCTACCTCACCCGGAGCCGCTATACCGCGTGGAGACCGATCCTGGCCGGGCGGCCGAAGGTATTTACGACAAGATGGGCCCGCTTGGAGCTCATGAAGTGGTGGTGGAAACGCCGCAGCACGATAAGCGATTTTCGACATTCAGCGACGAGGAAATCGAGCATGTCATCGGTGTCTGGGGCTTGCGCATCGCAGACCTGAAGAAGGATGCGCGGTTCAAGTACGTCACGGTATTCAAAAATCAGGGGCCGCAGGCCGGACAAGAATGGAGTCACGCTCACTCACAGGTAACCGCCACGATCTTCGTTCCGCGGCGCATCAAGTACGAACTCGCTTCCGCACACGAATGGTACAAGGACAAGGAACGCTGCGTGTTCTGCGATATCGTGCGCCAGGAGGAAAAGCAGGGAAAGCGCATTGTGGATGTGCAGGGCGATTACTACGCCCTATGTCCGTATGCTTCGCGCGTGCCGTTTGAAATCTGGATCCTGCACCGGCGGCACAATCATCTTTTCGAGCAGCCGCGGCCGGGAGCGAATCGGGGGCAGCTCGCCGCGCTCCTTGGCCGGGTGCTGCGCCGCCTTGAAAAAATCGCCCCCTCTTTTCATCTTGTGGTTCACACCGCGCCGAACACGCGCAACAAGAAGGGGGAACTTTCCGGGTATTGGAAGACCCTTGCTGAGGATTACCACTGGCACATCGAGATCATGCCGATCCTTGAAAAGCGCAGCAAGTCTTACAGCATCAAGGAAGTTTATTTCAACTCTTTGCTGCCGGAGCAGGCTGCCGAACAGCTCCGCGCCGTCGATCCCAACACATGAGTCCTTTCGCGCGGCGCAATTCGGAACGCGGCGGCGCCATGGTCAGCCTGATCATTTTTCTTGTTGTCATCGTACTTTTTGCGGTTTTGTATTGGGCGCGGCATCCCATTCTGCGATTTGCCGGGGAATCCTGGGTGATTGATGCGCCGGCCGCGCACGCCGACGCCTTGCTGCTTCTGGGCGACGATAATTTCTATGCGGACCGTGCGACACACGCGGCGGAACTTATTCGTCACGGCGTAGCCCCCATTGTGGTTGCCAGTGGACGCCGGCTTCGCCCGAGCGCGGGGATCGCGGAGCTTCAGGAACATGACCTGATCGAGCGGGGCGTTCCCAAGGACAAAATAATCCGGTTTCCACACGATGCGGACAGTACGCTTGAGGAAGCTGTGGCACTTGCCCGGTTGTGCTCGGACCGCCACTTTCACAGCGTGATTGTTGTAACCTCGAACTATCATGCTCGGCGAGCGCGCTACATTTTTGGCAAGGTGTTTCCGCCTGCCATCGCCGTTTCGGTAGCCGGAGCGCATGATGGGGATTTCGACCCGGAAAACTGGTGGGAGAAACGCAAGTCCGAGGAGCTGTTTGTGCACGAGGTTGTGGGCATGATGGTGGCGCTGGGGGAGGACGGGAAGCCCCGCCCAGGCGAAAAATAAGAGAAGGGAATCAGGTACCTTTTTCCACAGCCACGCCTGCCTGTGAACGTTCAGGTCACAATATTTTGTGAAAAAGCTTGCATTGCCCTTTACATGGCATAAGTGCTGTAATATCTTGTTCTTTCTGAGTCGCACCAAGCTCCCAGCCCTCGATCGGCGACTTTAGAGACAAAAAAACTAACGTCGAGGTGTCCTTATGTGGCGAAAAGAAGATGGGCGGCCGCAGAATCCGAATGAGAATTCCACAAGTTCTATGAATCCTACTACTACCTCTGCTCCCGCGCCTAGCAATTCAAGACAATTGTCCAGCGTTCCGGCGTCTTCAAACGGCGTTGCATCTCTGAGCCCGGGCATCCGGATCAAAGGCGAGATAACGGGAAGCGAAGACCTGTTCATTGATGGAAACGTGGAAGGAAAAATTACATTCCGCAATGCAGTGCTTACGGTTGGACCGAACGCCAGCGTGAAGGCCGACATTGACGCGCGCGAAATTGTGGTTCGGGGACGCGTCGAGGGAAGACTCGACGGTTCGGAGCGCGTGCATATCGGGAATACGGCAAAGGTGAATGGAGACATTCGCTCGCAGCGCATTGCCATAGAAGATGGCGCGGAATACCGCGGAAAGGTGGAAGCCGGGAAAGCGCCCTCGCGGCCTGCCGACAATCCGCCTGCGAAGAAATTTGAAAGCGCAAAGCCGAAAGATGCGGACACCAATGTGGAGAAATCTGCCCCGGGTGCGGCGTTAGCGGGGGCGGACTGAAGACATGGGATTCCTGAACAAACTGGGAATTGGGCTTGGCACGCAGACCGCGCGCGAGGGCGCCCGGCCGATCGCCGGAGAACGAAGCACTCACAATGGGAACGGCTCGGTGGTGGCGGTCGGGACAAATCGTCCTCCGGAACCGCAGGAAACTACGCGGGGTTCCAATGGGCTGAAGGAATTTCTTTGGAATCTGGATGGACTCGGGCGCGGCACTTTGCTCGATCTGGGCCCGGCGTGGCAAACCACACTGACTTTTTTCATCGAGCGGGGCTTTCGGGTTACGTCGGACGACATCCTTCGCGACTGGTCGCAGTTTCTGGCGGAAGAAGAAGCCAAAGCAAAGGCAAAAGAGAATGTCACGGCTGATGACTACGCAGAGCGGACGCCGGAAGCGCGAGCCAAGCGTTTCCTGGAGGAAAATCTGCAATACCCGGCGGCTTCGTTCGACGCATTGCTGCTTTGGGACGTGCTGGACTACCTGGAGCCATCGCTGGCCAAGCTGATGATTGGCCAGCTTACGGATCTGCTGCGGCCGGGCGGCGTGGTCTTTGCAATGTTTCACAGCAAAAAGCCGGCGGGGTTTCAGCGGTACCGGGTGGCAGATACGAATACATTGCAGGTATTGTCGGCGAAGACGATTTTCCCCGCCCAGAAGGTCTATCAGAATCGCGAGATTCAGGATCTCTTCGGCCGCTTCCGGACCATGAAGTCGTTTGTAGGGCGCGACCAGCTTCGGGAAACTCTTTTTATCAAGTAATTTTTCGTTTTATTTTTTGTGAGGACCGCCGAGAATATTCGGTGGTCCATTTTTTTTGAATGTTCAGCAAACCGGGCGCTTTTGCGTGTTCCGTGGCGGCGGCCAAAGCGGCGGTTTGGCGGCTGAAATCGAAACAATTTTCCAAGCTGAACGCCGGCTAAGAAATCCACAAGTCAATCCGCTGAGAATGCGCGAGATACCTGTGGCTGCATTTTTCTCCTTTTTTCGCTTGCGCCACGCATTCCCCGGGCGTACAAGCAAATCGTGAGCTCCTAGAGCTCCGGAGGGTTGCATGAATCCACCGGGCTTAGAAGCGCAGGAAAGCTGAGCACACCGCTCTTGCGGTGCGAGTCGCGATCGAACTGGTTGAAGTCAAACTTGCTCGCCAAGCGACGCAGCAAAAGAAAAAAGAGGGCCCTCATTGAGGGCCCTCTTCGTATTTTCAAACTCCAGAATTAAATTTGGATGCTGGTTTGCCGCAATTTTCGGTTGGTCTTTCCTTTTCTACCTGTCAACGGAATCGCGCGTTACTGCGCTGCCGGCTGGTGAGAGGTGTGCTGGTGTTTCCCGCCGCGTTTCTTCGCGTGATGGCGTTTGTGATGGTGCTTTGAGGCGTGCTGCGTGGACGGGTTGCTCGACGCTTCCGGCGCCGGAGCTTGCTGGCCTGCGGAAAGTGCCGATAGACAAAATACTGCGGCGAACACTAAAAAGATGCGCTTCACTTGAATCTCCCTTGGGAAATCCCCCGTAGGCAGAATTCAAGCACAATCCGAGCCGAAAGTCAGGAGAAAGAAAGAAGAAGCCGGGATCCGGGTTTCGAAAGAGGAAACGACGGGACGTTCAGCCGCCGAACTTTGTCTCGAGCATGTTGATTACGGCATGCTGCTTGGCGATGACTTGGGCCTGCCAGACCAGCGCGATGGACATCAGGCTCATCGAGAAGATGCACAAGGCGAGAATCAGCCCCATCTGTGTTTCTGAAGCAGGTACACCGAATACACGACGCATCCAAGCCATAGGGGCTCCCAAGAGAAGTGAGCTGGCGAACGTAAGGGAAGGGTGCAATCGAAAGGCCAACTTTCGCGATGGGTTTTAGTACCCTTATTACCATGTATTTTCAAGAGTTTGACCTGTTTTGGATTCCCTTAGACCAAACGTGAGCGACGCAATGTGCAAATTTCGGCACACTTTGTCCTTTCTATTTCCAGCCTCTTAAACAGTCTGTGCCTTCGAGATGCTGCAGGGGCTGACGACGAACCATGCGGCCTAAGGCTCAGTCAGAGCTCACGGTTGAGGATCATATCCAACGTCAGGGACCACGTTTCGGGGGAGAACAACGGCAACGTTTTGCACTTTTTGCTCGCTTCCGTAACGCTGCTCTCGCGCAAGGCGAGGAGCAAGCAGCGGTCGCAAGCCTGGAAAAGTTCGGCGGCTTCGTCAGGAGTGGCGATTCCGATGTTATGCGGATTGGCCCGGAAGGAGCGCTGGTAGAGTTGGGAAAGGTCACGCATACAAGACGAAAGATTTGCGCCAACCGCAAGCGACCAGAGGGCTCCACGCGGACGAACCTGGGCCTTTCGCTTTGCGGCTTCCTGCTGGAATCGCTGGATATCCGCTTCGGACGCGCCGGCAAAGAAAAAAAGTTCGTCGAAATCCCGTTGGCGCATGAGTTCTGCCTCGCGCTGGGGCAATCCGACGTTTTGAGAGAGCTCGCGCGGGGAAAGCGCGCGCAGAGCTACTACTTCGATGCCGGTCTCTTCTGCGATCAGATCCAGCATCTCTGCCGAGGCAGGCTGTGGAGATGCCACTGGAACGCACGTAAAGCGTCCCAGGCGCACGCTACGCGGGGGTTTCAAGTGGAAGTAATCCTCGGGAAGGAAGACGCCGCATCCGTCCTCTGCGAGAAAAGGATGCCCGAGTCCAAACTTTCGAATGGTGGCGTCGAATTGCAGGCGGCTGCGCGTCGTTACCGGGACAACCGGGATATTTGCTTCGCCCAGGCCCTCCAGAAATTCCGCAAAGCCGGTCAGAGCCTTGTTTGCCGTACTCACCAGATTGTCTATAGCGCAGTAAACGACTGTCGTGGTCGAACGCAAGAGCAAGCTCCAGGAACTGCCAGCCGGAGTTCCAGCAATGGAAAGGGCTGCGACCAGTGTGAGGATTGCTCCTGGCAAACGCAAGCATCATGGCCCGAGCACAAAAAAAGGCGGGAAGCGATCGCTTCCCGCCCTCGGTCTGATTCGTTTGCTGCTGTTAGTTGCCGGACTTGGAGGAGGCAGACGTTGCAGGCTGCGCCCCCGACTTCGGCACGCTCAGATAGCCGCTGATCGAGTTCTTCCCGATCTTGTTGATGACAACTTCCTCGGCCTGATGAGCGCCGCTCGGATAGATGATGATCGGCGAATTGATGTTGCGGTTCTTTTCTTCGAGCTTCTTGTCTTCCAGCACCACAACCACGTTCGCGCGGTTGTGCTTCTCGTTCACGCCCTTGAGCTCGACGGTGACGTTGCCGACCTTCTGGGGCTTGTTCTTGCCGGCGATAGTGAACTCGACGTAGTCGCGTTCGCCCATGCGGCGAAGCACGTCGATTTCATCATGGTTCTTGGCGATCAGAGTTCCCAGCTCGCTGCGGGCCATGTTCAGATCGTTGTTCGTCTTTGCCAGGTTGTCGCTGACGGTGCTGACCTTGGTGTCCACGGTCTTCACATCATCGTTGGTAGCCTTGGTAGCCAGTTCAGAGTGCACGGAGGTATCAAGAGCGCTCAGCTTCTCCGTTGTCTCTGTGTTGAGTTTGGCTGCTTCGGTGCGAGCCTTCTTCAGCTGACTCTGCGTGATTTTCAGCTTGTCAGTGACCACCTTCAGGTCGCCCTGGAGGTCTGTATTGGTCTTTTCATCGATGGCGAGCCGGTCTTTCATCGCCGTCATGTCTTGCTGCGTGGCCTGCAGAGTAGTCTTAACCTGATCCGCGACGGCCTGCTTGGTGGCGTCCAGCTTGGCCGAATTCGACCAGCCGAAGAAAAGACCGCCAAGCGCAATCAGGGCCAGGATGGCTATCGCCGGCATTTGCCAGGAAGCGCCACCCCTATCAGAATTTGTGTACTCGGGGATGTCAGACATAGTAGATATTTTCTCCTCACCCAGTTCGGGTAAACCTTTTCGACTTGCAGTATGGCAGCCTCAGCGGCTGCCGAATGCTGTATATGTTTTGCTTATGTGCAAGCGAAATGCCGGAGTGGGTCGGCGTCGGTAGCGTCCTAAGTACTTGCCAAATGGGCAGTTACTCGCCCTGCCCGAACGGGCAGCTAGTACTAGGTCCTGCAATCTTTACGCGAGTGTGAACTTTGGCGATGAATTCCTACGTAGTGCAAGAATCTTCCACTTTTATGCCAGCCTTCCCCAGGTCAGCGTAGAGCTGGCTGGGAGACTGGAAATGGATCGCCGTGAAGCCCAAGCGCCGGGCGGCGTCTACATAGGCCTGAATATCGTCAATGTAGACCGCCTCCTCGGCTCGGACTTTGCATGCCCGTAAGGCCTCGCGGAAGATGAGCGGCTCGGGCTTGCTGGCGCCCACGGAGCAGGAGTAGGTGCGGACTGTTTTTGGGAAATGGGCGAAGAAGTCGTAGGTGGATTCCAGTTTTTCCACGTGAATTGGATCCGTGTTCGAGAGCAGGCCCAGGCGGTAGCTTTTTGAGAGCCCCGCAAAAAGGGAAGTTTTGTGGATGGGGTCCGGATCGAGGGCCGAGTTCCAGACGTTCTTGAACTGCTCAAAATCGAGGGAAAGATTGAACCGTTTGCAAAGGTGCAGATGCCAATCGCGGGCGGACATGCGGCCCTCCTGCCAGTCTGGCCAGCGGGGATCTTTTTCAATGGCGGACCATAACTCTTCAGGGGTGAAGGGAAGGCCCTGGGCGAGGGCAGATTTCACGCGTTGGATGTCCACCCGAATCAGCACTCGACCAATATCAAAGATTACGGCGCGCAATTTGGGCATGAGCTATGGCTTCTCGGGTGTGGTGACGGGCGATGCGCTGGGAATTTGCGCCGTGCGCTGCTTCCGGAGGACGCTGATAATCGGAGGAAGAAGCGAGAGGAAAATCACCACCAGGATCACATAATGAATTCGCTGGCCGATGTTCGGTATGAGATGCGCGAGCGAATAGCCGCTGAGGATCATAGTACCGATCCAGAAAACACCGCCCAAAAAATCGAATAGCAAATAGCGTGAATACGGCATTTTTGCCGCACCTGCGACGGGTGGACAAAACGTGCGAACGATGGGGACGAAGCGCGCGAGAATCACGGCCCTGCCACCGTATTTCTCATAGAAATCATGAGCGCGTTGGAGATGGCTGCGACGAAAGAAGAAGGAATCTTCGCGGCGGTACAGAGCAGCACCAGCGGAACGGCCAATCCAATAACCAATCTGGTCGCCTGCGATGGCACAAAGCATAACTGGTAGCAGAAGCCACTTGAGGGGGATTACGCCTGCGTAGGAGAAGATTCCGGCTGTAATCAGAAGAGAGTCGCCAGGAAGGAAAAATCCTACGAAAAAGCCGGTTTCGATAAAAACGATAATACAGATGAGAGGAGCGCCCCCGGAGCTGATTAGCTCTTTGAGTCCCTCGGGGCTATAAAGCGAGTGGAGCAGGTGGCGGATGGATTCCAACACAGCGATTCATTCCTCACGGAAACACGGATTGGGATCAGGGCGTGGGAACGCAGGCTAAAAAATGTCCCACTACCCATAAGGTAGCAGAAAAGGGCCGGATTCTCGCCACTTTCCTGCCACGCGGCGACGGTGGCGCCAATGAAATTGAGCCACCAGCCCTGGTATCTCATCGCAGTGCCTCCGCCAGCATCAGTTCGCCCTGCTTGCCGAATGCGGACTGCATATCGTTCTGGCGATTCAACAATTGTTTCAGCCGTGGAACGGCGGAACGCGCGGCGGCGCTGCCCGCCTCGATGGCTTCGTCAATGCGATCGAAATCGTCCCAAGCCAGACCTTGCACCGCGGGCCGAAGGACCAGGTCGGCGTGGCGTTCCCAGGCTTCCAATTGGTGCTTTTGAGCCGCGCTGACCGCCCTGCTGACGACTTGAAAAATGTTTGTGGGCGCGCCGCGCTGGCCGTCGTGCAGCCCCACGGAAACGCCGACGACAATGTCCGCACCCATTTCGCGGGCGGCGCGGGTTGGAACCGGAGCCACAATTCCGCCATCGGCGAGGCAGCGGGTGCCGATTTGTACCGGTTCGAAGAGGCCGGGAAACGCGCAGCTGGCGCGAATGGCTTGGGCGAGATTTCCCTGGCGAAATACGACGGGATCGCCCGTGCCCAGATCCGTCGCAACAATAGCCAACGGGAGAACGAGATCTTCAAATTGTTTTGTGCCGAAGAGCTTTTGCACCAGGGCGCCCAGGCGTTCATTGCTAGCCAAGCCGAAGCGAGAGACCCGCCACCGGGCAAAATCGCGAAAACGAATTTCACGGCACTTGCTAATGATGCGCGGCAGCGGGACTCCGCTGGCGTAGGCGGCGCCGAGGATGCTGCCGATGCTGCTGCCTGCAATAGAGGTGACCGGAATTGCGTTTTCTTTGAAGGTGCGAAGGACGCCCAGATGCGCGTAGCCGCGGGCAAAACCGCCGCCGAGCGCAAGGCTCACTCCCAGGCGCGGCACGTCTGGTTGCGACAAGGATGGCGGGACGTAGAAACGTTTGGTCACGAGGGTAATTGTGGCAAGAGTGCGCGGCTGAGGCGATGGGTCCTGCGTCCTGAAATTGGGGTACCAAAGTACTCGCGTAAGAAATGCTCGCAAAAGCCCATTTGCGGGCGAGCAGTACTTAAATACTAGTCGGCTGACCTCGCTGTACCATTGCTGGACACTGCCTCGGAAGCGATTCTACCCCTGCACAATGCGTCAAATTCATCGCCGAGGGAGACCCATGGAAGCCGGTTACAACGCATGGTTGGGACAGGCAGTGGTTCTGCAGGTCGCACTCGGGGATATCAAGGTTCCGCTGCGTGGAAGGCTCCTGAAAGAAGGCGGGGAGACGGTACGCATGCGGGTTGGCGATGGATGGGACATCGACATTTACAAGGCGATGATCCTGACGGTGGAAAAAGACGGAATGGCACTGATTCCAGCATGAGGGGAGAAAAGGAAATGGATAATCAGATACCGAAGTACGTCACCCAGTCGCGAGCGGCATACCTTCTGGGACTTTCCGTGACTGAGATTGCGCGAATTTCCCAGGAAACGGGAATTGGCCATGTGGAGCGCGCAGGACAAATTGAGGAGCGCTTTTTCACCTACGAAGAATTGCAGCGGATTTGCGTGCTGGCCACCCAAGAAGGAGTGGTGACGCACTAAAGCGAAATTGAATTTCCTCAGGCCCCCCCTCAGGAAGTACCCCCACCCTGGCTCGTTGCCCCCAGCGAGCCGGGGTTCTTTTTTCTTCGAATGACGATTCGCCAGCATTGAAACGATTCATAAAACCTTTGACAGAACGGGGTATCACAGGGAAACTAGGCGGCGATTCTTCCGAGGTACACAGTTCCAATGATGAAAACTGTGATCTTCTTGCTTGGATCGGCGGCCTTGTTTGCCGGCACGGTGCTGCGAACTCCCGTCAATCTAGCTCCCCCGGCAGATCAGCCTGCGCTGGACATGGTCATTTCCGGAGGGCGAGTAATGGATCCGGAATCGGGGCTCGACGCGGTGCGCAATGTGGGCGTCCGCGATGGCAAGATCGTCGAAATATCCGAGAGACCTCTCCAGGGCAAACAAATCATCGATGCTCATGGCCTCGTGGTCGCTCCCGGTTTTATTGATTTGCATGAACACGGGCAAGAGCCGCGCAACTATGAATTTCAGGCTCACGATGGCGTGACTACCTCGCTGGAACTGGAAGTCGGAACCGATGATGTTTCCGGCTGGTATGCGCGACGCACGGGAAAATCTTTGATCAACTTCGGTGTAAGTGTCGGTCACATCCCGATCCGCATGCGGGTGATGAACGATCCTGGGAAGTGGCTGCCCACGGGGCCTGCGGCTCACAAGGCTGCTACGCCGGAGCAATTGCGTTCGATTCAGCAGGCAATGGAAGCAGGATTGAAGGCGGGCGCGCTTGCGGTGGGAATGGGGATTAACTACACGGAAGCCGCGACCCATCAAGAAGTCATCGAGGTGTTCCGCATCGCCGCAAATTATCAAGTGCCGGTTCACGTTCATGTGCGATTCGGCGGTACCGGAGAGCCGTCGACGGGGCTCGCGGCAGTGGAAGAAGTGATTGCCGCGGCTGTGGCGACGGGGGCTCCGCTGCATGTGGTGCACATTACCAGCATCGGTTTAAAGGAAACGCCGCAACTCCTCCAACTGGTGGAAGGCACGCAGCACCGGGGGCTCGACGTGACTACGGAATGTTATCCGTATGTCGCGGCGAGCACGGGCCTGGAATCCGCCCTTTTTGATCCTGGCTGGCAAGAGCGCATGGGGATCACCTACAAGGACGTCCAGTGGGCGAAAACGGGTGAGCGCCTGACCGCGGAGACGTTTGAAAAATATCGCGCGGAGGGCGGCGCGGTGGTCATTTACGCCATCCCGGAAAGCGCGGCGCGCGCCGCGGTTGGCAACCCGATGGTGATGATTGCCAGCGACGGCATGCCGATTACCGGCGCCAAAGTGCATCCGCGCGGGCAAGGGACGTTTTCACGAGTGCTTGGTCACTATGTCCGCGAAGAAAAGACGCTCGACCTGATGACCGCGCTCCGCAAGATGACTTTAATGCCCGCGCAGCGATTGGAAAAGCACGCGCCGGCTTTCCAGAACAAAGGACGCATTCGTGTGGGAGCCGATGCGGACATCACCGTGTTCAATCCCGATACGATCATTGATAAGGCCACGTTCGACGATCCCTTGCGGTATTCCGATGGAATCTCGTACGTGCTGGTGAACGGCGTTCCGGTGATCACGGAAGGGAAGCTAGTTGAAGGCGTTTTTCCGGGAAGGGCTGCGCGCGTTCCAATTGCGCAATAGGGGCCAGGAAACATGACCCGAAGAACCTATAACATACAAAGGAAACGAAAAATTTGTCGCTGACCCTTCTTGATTGGGCCGCTATCGCTGGCTACCTGCTGATCACCCTGGTGCTGGGTTTGTATTTCCGGCGCAAGTCGGCGCAGAGCACCGAGGATTATTTTGTCTCTGGGCGGCAGGTGAGTTGGTGGCTGGCGGGAACGTCCATGGTGGCAACGACGTTTGCCGCGGACACGCCGCTGGCGGTTACGGGGCTGGTTTACGCGCAGGGCGTGGCAGGGAACTGGCTGTGGTGGAGTTTTCTTCCCTCGGGCATGATGACGGTTTTTCTGTTTGCGCGATTGTGGCGGCGCTCCGGGTTGATTACCGACGTGCAGTTTGCGGAGATGCGCTACCACGGGAAACCGGCGGCGTTTCTCCGGGGGTTTCGCGCGGTGTACCTGGGATTGCTGATGAACTGCCTGATTCTTGGGTGGGTGACGAAAGCGATGGTGAATATCATCAGCACTTCGCTGGGGATCAGTGACGCGAAGGCGCTGGCGATTTGTGTGTTTTTCTTGATGCCGTTCACGGGGATTTATGTTTCGTTGGGCGGGTTGTGGGGCGTGCTGTGGACGGACTTGTTTCAATTCGTGCTGAAGATGGCGATTGTGATCGCCGTGGCGTGGTATGGGGTGCACGCGGTTGGCGGAATGCCGCAGTTGCTGGAGAAATTGGCGGCGAAACGGAGTTTGGCTGGACCGCACGCCAGCGACATCACGGCTTTGTTGCCTGATTTCTCGCGCGGGCTGACGGGGGAGGCGATGTGGACTTTGCCAGTCATCACGTTTGTCGTTCATCTCGCCGTCCAGTGGTGGGCTTTCTGGTATCCGGGCGCGGAGCCGGGCGGCGGCGGTTACATTGCGCAGCGGATTTTCAGCGCGCGCGATGAGCGCCACGGGTTGCTCTCGGTGCTTTGGTTCAATCTTGCGCACTATGCGCTGCGGCCCTGGCCGTGGATTCTGACCGCCCTGGCGGCTGTGATTCTCTATCCTGGACTAGCCCAACCCGAACGCGGGTACATGCTGGTTGCCACGCGACATACGCCTCACGCGTTGCTTGGAATTTTGCTCGCGGGCTTCATGGCGGCGTTTATGTCCACGGTGGCCACACAACTGAATTGGGGCAGCTCGTATCTTGTGGAGGATTTCTACCGGCGCTTCGTGAAAAAAGACGCCAGCGAAGCGCACTACGTGAACGCATCGCGGCTGGCCGCCATTTTCCTGGTGGTTGCGGCGGCGTGGGTGTCCATACAACTGCAATCGGTCACGGAGGGCTACAAAATTGTGCTGGAGCTTGGGGCGGGCACCGGCGGAGTTTATTTGCTGCGTTGGTATTGGTGGCGGGTGAATGCCTGGAGTGAAATTTCAGCCATGGCGGCGGCGCTGGTCGCCACGTTGGCGCTGCACAGCCACACTTTATGGATGAACATTGCGGGGCGAACGGCGCCGTTTCAAGGCTCGGATCCTGTCGTGTTCGCGAAGATGACGTTGTGCACTACAGGAGTGACCACGCTGGTTTGGCTCGGGGTCACGCTGCTTACTCCCGCGGAGCCGGAGAAAACGCTGGTGGGTTTTTACAATCGAGTGCGTCCCGACGTGCGCGGCTGGAAGCCGGTGGCGCGCGCAAGCGGCATCGAGGAGGCGACGCGTGATTTGGGCACGAATCTGTTGAGTTGGCTGACCGGGTGCGTTTTTGTTTACAGCGCGCTGTTCAGTATCGGGCAGCTTTGTTTTGGGCGGATGGGGCCGGGATTATTTTTGCTGCTGGTGTGCGCGGCAAGTGGTGTGGCATTGTATCGCCTGATGCCGAAGCCCGCTGAATGGCGCGCCTCCTGAAATGACGTCTTCCTTGCCAACGAAAGGCAGGCACCACGCCCTGCTGGCCGGATTTCTCGGCTGGACGCTGGATGCCTTTGATTTTTTCGTGATCGTTTTTCTCTACGACACGCTTTCGCAACACTTCGGCGTTTCGAAAAAAGCCATCATCTTCACCACAACGGCCACGCTGGCGCTGCGTCCCGTGGGCGCATTTATTTTTGGGTTGCTCGCCGACCGGTATGGCCGCCGCATTCCCCTGATGGCCAACGTGATTTATTTTTCGATTATCGAGCTGCTGTGCGGATTTGCCCCCAACTACACCGTTTTCCTGATTCTCCGCGCGTTGTTCGGCATTGGCATGGGCGGGGAATGGGGCGTGGGGGCTTCGCTGGCGATGGAGGCTGCGCCGACGCGATGGCGCGGCATCCTGAGCGGCATTTTGCAGAGCGGCTATTCGATTGGGTATTTGCTGGCGGCGGTGGCGACGCGTTTCGTGTTGCCCGCATGGGGTTGGCGGCCGATGTTCTGGCTGGGCGCGCTGCCGGCGCTGCTGGCTCTCTACATTCGCACCAAGGTGCCGGAGTCGGAGGCGTGGCGGCATCATCGCGCCGGCAGCATGGGCGAAGTGCTGCGCGTGGTGGCGTCGAACTACAAACGGTTTTTGTACCTTGTGGTGCTGATGGTGTTCATGATGTTTCTTTCGCACGGCACGCAGGATTTGTATCCGGACTTTTTGAAGGAGATTCACAAGGTGGCGCCGTCGCGTGTGGCGAATATAGCGATGATTTACAACGTCGGAGCGGTGATCGGGGCGGTGATATTTGGATTGTTGTCGCAATCGCTTGGAAGGCGCAAGGGGATGATGGCGGCGCTGGGGCTTTGCCTGCTGGTGATGCCGTTCTGGGCGTTTGGCTGGAGCGTGCCGGTGCTGATCGCGGCGACCGTGTTCATGCAGATGGGCGTGCAGGGAGCGTGGGGCGTGATTCCAGTGCACCTGAATGAGCTGTCGGCCGACGCGGCGCGCGGGTTGATGCCGGGGATGGCGTACCAGTTGGGAATTTTGTTCGCGGCGCCAACCAACACCATCGAATATGCCCTGCGTGAGCGGTTCGGCTACCAGTGGGCGCTGGCCGGTTTTGAGGTTGTCACAATCGTGGCGCTGGTGCTGCTATTGTGGCGCGGCGCGGAAGAGCACAGCCGTAGCTTTGTGAGGGCGGCTCCACCCGGCTAGGGCTGGCCGGTCTTGTTTTTGTAGCGGCCGCCTTCTGAGGCGGGCGCTTTCCTTTCCAATTCCCACGCTCCGGGGTGGATGCCTCCGACTTTCGTATGCTACAATTTTTGTATCAGTTGTTTACCTCGTTGCGCCCTTAGCTCAGCTGGATAGAGCGTCTGGCTACGAACCAGAAGGTCGGGTGTTCGAATCACCCAGGGCGCACCATTTCCTTTCAACTATTGCACCTAGAATTTGCATACGAAGATAGTGTTTCCGTGCGTCGTTCTGTATTATGAGTCGTTGAAAATTGCGACTATTCCAACCTTGAGCGAGAGCGAGAACAATCCGAGATGAAACTTTGCCGATTTGGGGAGATGGGGCGGGAAAAGCCTGCCGTCGTTACTGCGGAGGGCGCCCGTAGAGATGTGAGCGGGCACGTTCGGGACTTCGACGACACTTTTTTTGCTTCGGATGGCCTCGAGAAATTGGGGCAGTGGTTCCGGGCAAATGAGGAGAAGTGTCCTGTCGTTCTGGAAAATGCGCGATGGGGAGCTTGTATTGCGCGGCCGTCGAAGATCGTGTGCATCGGATTGAATTATGCACGGCATGCGGCGGAAACCGGGAAGGAAGTGCCCAAGGAGCCAGTGATATTTATGAAGGCGCCGTCTGCCTTGTGCGGGGCGTTTGACGATCTGGTGATTCCCAAGAATTCGCAGAAGACGGATTGGGAAGTGGAGCTGGCGTTGGTGATCGGAAAGCGGGCTTCGTATGTTTCGGAGGCGCAGGCGATGGGGCACGTGGCCGGGTACTGCCTGATGAACGATTACAGCGAGCGGGCTTTTCAAATGGAGCGAGGCGGCCAGTGGGTGAAAGGGAAGAGTTGCGACACGTTTGCGCCGCTGGGGCTCTTTCTTGCGACACCCGATGAGATTCGAGACCCGCACAATCTGGCGCTCGGGCTCAGCGTAAATGGCGTGGTGCGGCAGAACTCCAGCACTTCCGACCTGATTTTTGGCTTGCCGAAAATAATCAGCTACTTAAGCGAGTTCATGACGCTTTTGCCGGGCGATGTGATTTCGACCGGAACTCCCGAAGGCGTGGGGCTGGGATTGAAGCCGCCGCAGTATCTGAAGCCGGGAGATGTGGTGGAGTTGTTTGTCGAAGGGCTTGGTAAAGCCAAACAGAAGGCTGTTGCCTACCGCGCGAGTTAGCAAACCAGAAAAAGTGGCTGGAATTAGCCGTGCGCCACACCCGCACGCTGTTGAATCGTTTCCGATGGAGCACCGAGATGGAACGCCATTCGGGAGAATGGCGTTCCCAGGGTGACTAAAAAGTTTTGCTCCAGCCGTGGATGGATTCGGGCCGGATCAGGCTGGGATTGTGACTTTCGGCTTTGTTGCTCATCTCCAGCGAATAGCCGTTGGCCAGGTACGAGGGGATGTCGCGGTAATCGGTGATCGGAATATAGGGGCCTTGTTTGCCCAGGCGGACGTGGTAGCGGTCGTCCTTGAAACGGTGCGGGAGCAAGCGGGTTCCGAGATTCTTGCCGCGAGACACGGTAGCGAACAACATCAAACGCCTCCCTGCGATTAAGATTAATAGAAAACTAAGTCTAGTGACTGGGAGCCATGCTGGTAAGGGGTGTGTCTGTGGAAAAATGTGAATCGTTTGTGGATGATTTTTTCGATGAAGGAGGAGCCAACCGTCAGTCGACTTCGGGTTCCTGGGTGACGATGTGGACGTCGACAGCGGGGGACTCGCGCAAAAAGCGGTGGACGATGCTCAGGTAGAGAAATTTCTTCCAATCGCGAACCAGCGCGCGGCCGAAGACGACCTGAGTGATGTGTTTGGAGCGGACGAAATCGGCGATGGCGTCGGCGACACTGCGTCCTTTAAGGCGGACGACGACCGCTCCAAGATTTTCTGCGAAGCGTAGATTGGCTTCCAGGATTTTTGGATCTTCCTCGCGAGCGGCAAACTCACGCATAACATGGACGACGTAGAGTTCGGCATCGAGTCGCCGGGCCATGCGCGCGGCGCGCGCGATGAGGTACTGACCGGCAGGGCTGCCGGAAATGCAAACGGCGATGCGTTCGCGCACGCCCCAGTTTTCGCGGATCTGCTGCGCGTCCATGTACGTTTCCAGGCTCCGGTCCACCTGTTCGGCGACCTGGCGCAGCGCGAGTTCGCGGAGGGCAATGAGATTGCCGCGGCGAAAGAAATTCTTGAGCGATTGCTCGACTTTCTCCTTACTGTAGACGTCGCCGCGGCGCATTCGATTGACGAGCGCTTCGGGAGTCAAGTCCACCATCACGGTTTCGCTTGCGCTGAGCGGAACCCAGTCGGGAACGGTTTCGCGAACAGTGACGCCGGTGATGGCACGCACGGTGGGAGCGATGCTTTCGATGTGCTGGATGTTGAGCGTGGAAACGACGTCAATCTTTGCGGCGAGAAGTTCCTGGACGTCTTCATAGCGCTTGCGGTGGCGGCTGCCGGGGATGTTGGTGTGGGCGAGCTCATCAACGAGGACGACGCCGGGGCGGCGGGCGAGGATGGCGTCAATATCCATCTCTTCGAACGGAGTGCCCTTGTAATCGATTTTCTTGCGGGGAACGGCTTCCAGTTGGGCGGCGAGTTCCTGGATGCCCTTGCGGCCGTGAGTTTCAATGATGCCGATGACGACGTCTTCTCCGCGGCTTTTGCGGCGGAGGGCCTCGCTCAGCATGCTGTAGGTTTTGCCGACGCCTGGAGCGTATCCAAGGAAGAGTTTAAAAATCCCCCGCGCGTTGGACGAGGGAGAGACGAGTTCGAGCCACTCTTCGGGCTTTTTGGGCAAGTTGAGTTGTTCTCCAGTCGTCGAAATCGCCCCGGGTTACAATAAGAGCATGGCGCGATTCCTATCGGGCCGCGGAATCGGACTCGCAGTTGCCGCGATCCTGTTGATCTCAATCACCTACGGATACGCACGATTCTTGCGCGTCAACCCAACGACGGCGGCGCTCTCGTTTCTCCTGGCAATTTTAGCAGTTTCCGCGGTATGGGGCATGGTGGTGGCGATTGTCATGTCGTTCAGCGCGATGCTGCTGCTGAATTATTTTTTCCTGCCTCCGGTTCGAACGTTCACGATCGCCGATCCGCAGAACTGGGTGGCGCTTGGCGCATTTCTGATTACCTCCATCGTGGGCAGCCAGCTTTCGGCGCGCATCCGCAGAGAGGCGGACGCGGCCAATAACCGGCGGCGCGAAGTGGAGCGGTTGTATGCCTTCAGCGAGAAATTGCTGGGGGAAGGCAACGTCATCCAGTTGATGAACGCGATTCCGAATCACATAGTGGAATGCTTCGAAGCGGGGGCGGCGGAACTGTTCGTGCCGCAAAAGGACAAGTTTTATCGCTCGGGATACGGTGCGGCGCAAATTGACGAAGCGAAGATGAAAGCGGCGTACGTCCTGGATGAAACGAACTCCGATCCTACGCAGCTTTTGCATTTTGTGCCGGTGCGGCTGGGTGTGAAGCCGATTGGAAGCCTGGGCATTTCCGGAGCGGTGCTTTCGCGGCAGACGCTCGATGCCATCGGTTCGCTGGTGGCCATCGCGATGGAACGCGCGCGAGCCGTGGAGCAATTGAGCGAAACCGAGGCCGAACGCCAGGGCGAACGGCTGAAGTCTGCCTTGTTGGATTCGATTGCGCATGATTTCCGCACGCCGCTGACGGCCATCAAGGCGGCGGCCACGGATTTGCTGGCCTCGACGGGGCGGAATGCGCAGCAGCAGAAGGAGCTGCTGATGATTGTGAACGAGGAATGCGACCGGCTGAATCACCTGGTGGAAGAAGCGGCGGAGATGGCGAAGCTCGAATCCGGCGAGTTCGAATTGCACCTGCAGCCGGTGGCGATTGCAACATTGGTTGAGGCGGCGCTGGGGCACTTGAAGAAAGCGCTTGGTGAACGAAGGATCATCGTGAACGCCAGCGAGGAACTTCCGCTCGTGCGGGCGGATCTGGAGCTTGCGAAAGATATTCTGGTCCAACTGGTGGACAACGCGAATCTATATTCGAAGAAGGAACATCCAATCACCATCACTGCGGAAGAAACGGGCGATATGGTTACGGTGAGCGTGGCGGACCGCGGCCCGGGGATTGACCCCTTTGAACAGGGGCTTATCTTCGACAAGTTTTACCGCGGCAAAGACCAGCGGTATCAGGTGCGCGGCACAGGGATGGGATTGCCGATCGCAAAGGCTATCGTGACGGCGCATGGCGGCTCGATTTCGGTGACCAGCCAGCTCAATTCGGGGTCGGTGTTTTCGTTCACCTTGCCGGTCGCGTTGCGGAGAGAGGATCGATGAATTCGGCGAGCATCCTGGTGGTGGACGACGAGCCACAGATCCGGCGCGTGTTGCGCTCCACGCTGGCGTTTCGTGGCTACGAGCTTGTGGAGGCGGCGAGCGGCGAAGAGGCGGTGGAACTGGCGCGAAAGGTGAAGCCGGATCTGATTCTGCTGGATGTGAATTTGCCGGGCATCTCGGGCATCGAGACTTGCCGGGAAATGCGGCGATTCACGGCGGCGCCGATCATCATGCTGACAGTGCGCAACGCGGAACGCGACAAAGTGGTGGCGCTGGATGCGGGCGCGGATGACTATGTGACCAAGCCGTTTGGGATCGAAGAATTGCTGGCGCGGGTGCGTGCCTCGCTGCGGCGGCACTCCAGCGCGGAGGCGATTCCTGCGTTCCAGTCGAAGGAACTTACGGTGGATTTCGAATCACGGCGCGTGACCGCATGCGGAGAAGAAGTGCACCTGGCGCCCAAGGAGTTTGAGGTGCTGAAGCATTTGATTGCACAGCAGGGGAAACCGGTGTCGCACCGGCGGCTGTTGCAGTCAGTTTGGGGGCCGCAGTACGGGGAAGAGACGGAGAATTTGCGCGTGGTGATTAACCAGTTGCGGAAGAAGATTGAGAAGGATCCGGCACAGCCCAGATTTATTTTGACGGAACCGTGGGTGGGATACCGGTTCCAGCCGCCGAAAGCGGCGGCGAAGAGCTCGGGGAGAGGATCGAAGTAGTAGAAGTTGGGCCGCCGACGGATTGATTGGGCGGTGACGAAAGGAGCCTCGCGCTTGTTCGGATTAGTCGGGCGTGGGACACTCTAGGCTCGTGCCGCAAACGACCGATCGCACTCTCGCTTCTCCTTCCCAAGCTGCGGCTCCCCCTGATGCGCGCGTGGAATGGGCGTTTCTGCATCTTGGATTCGTGCTGATTGGCGTCAGCATGACGATGCTTGGCCCGGTGCTGCCGTATTTCACGCACCGCTGGAATTTGACGGACGGCCAGGCGGGGCTGTTTTTCTCGACACAATATTTCGGGAGTTTTCTGGGCACGGTGGCGACCAGTTGGCTTTTGCCGCGCGTGGGTTTCTCGAAGGTGATCAGCGCCGGGTATTTCTGTTTTGCTCTGGGTTTGGCGTGCCTTGGACTTGGGCCGTGGTTTTTTTCGACGGCGTTCGTGGCGATTTACGGGCTCGGGTACGGCCTGTCAAACCCCTCGATCAATCTCCGCGCCACACATTTGCCTTCTGGAAACGTGGCGGCGGCGGTAAGTTTGCTGAACTTCTCGTGGGGGATCGGCGCGGTCTCAAGCCCATTCCTGGTGGCTTTTTTTCTGGGACGTATGAGTTTGCGGGCGTTGGCGGAAATGCTCACCGCTTGCTTCCTCGCGCTTGCCCTGGTGCATTTCATGCAGAAAGCCGATCCGGTTGCTTCTTCGGAAACCCGGCCGAAGCGATCGTTGGCGGTTTGGCGCGCAACATTACAGCCTGCGCCGTGGATTTCGCTGGCGCTGCTCTTCTGCCTTTATGTTGGGATTGAAATATCCGTTGGCGGCTGGGTGGCGCTGGACGAAAAACGACTGGTGGGATTCTCCACGGCTAAAATGGCGGCCGCACCCGCGTTTTTTTACGGATTTTTGCTACTGGCGCGATTCCTGGTTCCATTCGCGCTGAAACATTTTTCGCAGTTGACGCTTTGCGTGGGCGGTTTGGCGCTGACGACAGTTGGCGTTGCGCTGGTGGCGTTCGCGCAGACGCCGGTGGTGCTGCACGCCGGAGCGCTGCTGGCGGGGCTTGGTTGCGGGCCGCAATACCCGATTTATGTCACATGGCTGGCCGCAATTTTCAAGAACGACGCGACGTGGCTGGCGGCCCTGTTTTTCGGTTCGGCAGGGATCGGGAGTTCGTTGATTCCGTGGCTGGTGGGAGTGGTTGCGTCGCAAACGCATTCGCTGCGTTTTGGATTCATGTTGCCGATCGGCTCGGCGCTTTTGATGATTCCATTCGCACTTCGCGCGTGTCCAAATACTCACAGGGCGCAAACCGCCGCCGCGTGAATTGGGCAACCTGAATTTAAGTCTGAAGCTTGCATGAAAATCAAAGGGCCTCCGAATTGTGCAGATCGGAGGCCCTTCTTGGTTTTCAATACAGAATCTTCTAACGTTCGATGGTAAATGGTTCAGTAAGCTTGAACGTGATCGAAGACTCCGAAGGGAATTCGACATTCTTCCCTCCGGTGGCGCCAGAGGCTGCAAGTCCGCCGCCCGCGCCAACACCCGCACCAATGGCCGCTCCCTTGCCGCCGCCAGCAAGTCCGCCGATCAGCGCGCCGACCGCAGCGCCGCCACCGGTGACCACCGCGGTGCGCTTACCCTTACCTTTTTGAGTGCCGCCGTATGGACTGGTCGAGATCGTGTAGCCCTTGCCGTGAATTTCAACGCGGGTCAAACGGATGGCCAGAACAGCTTCGCCTTTGAAGGTACCCTGTTTCTTGGCGTCGACGACGGTTCCCGTAGCGTGCGCGCCCTTCGGAATGGCAGTGCGGCCTCCGACGATAACGGGTTCGGCGACGGTGGCTTCAAATTCGTCGCCCGGCTTGGCCACTTTGGAACTGATGGTGCTCGTCAAAACCACGGTGATCGGGGTTTCTGCAGGTACGACAATAGGCCGCGGGGGTTCTGGAGCGGGTTTCTTTGCGTCAGCCGATTGGCTGGCGCCCTGCTGGCTGCTGTCGGTGGATGGATTCGTCGAGGTGTCGCCCTTGTTGCAGCCGGCGGCCAGTCCGAGCGTTGCCGCCAGTCCGAGTATTGCCCATTTATTATTCATGGTTCCCCCATTTTTTCTTGAATGTGAATTTAGTAAAACGACGCCGCTCAGGTGATTGTCTTGCCTGGGTATCCGCTGGGCTTCGCGGCTTGCGATACTTCGAATACTATCATCTCTCACGGCGACTGAGTAGGGAAGGAACGCGGGTTTATCGCAAGCGATTCATTGTTGGTTCGTTTTCCTCAGTCGGTCAGAACGTTGGTCGGCAATATTTGCCCAACTGCGAGTAGCCCATTACAATTTTCCACATGATGCCAGAAGCGAGAGTCGCCGCACCGCTCACAACGGACGTGGCTGCGCGCATTGCGCGGGAAGTGTACGGCCTGGCGGCTGCGATTCGCGTGCTGCCGGGGGAGTACGACGACAATTTTCAACTCCAGACGGAGGATTCGCGGGCGTTCGTGCTGAAGCTGATGCACCCCGCGCGGGAAGATTCATTCGTGGATATGCAATGCCGCGCGTTAACGCATCTGGCCGGCAGGGCTCCTCATCTGGCATTGCCGCGAGTGATCGCCATCGCCAAGGGGGAGCTGTACGCGCGGGTCAGGCTCGAAGATGAAACGTCACGGCTGGTATGGATGCTTTCCTATTTGCCGGGGACCACGCTGGCGGAAACGAAACCGCATGCACCGGAGTTGCTCGCGTCGCTGGGGCGCATGCTGGCGGAGATTGACTTGGCGTTGAGGGATTTCGCGCACCCATGCGCGCAGCGATTCTTGAAATGGGACCTTTCGCGCTCCAACTGGGCGCGTGATTATCTGGGACATATCGCGGATCCAGAGCGCCGGGCGCTGGCGAAGAAGTTTCTTAATTTGTTCGAAGAGGAGGCGGTGCCGAGATTTCCGCTGCTTCGGCGAAGCGTGATTTATGGAGACGCGAACGATCACAACGCGCTGGTTGATCCAAAGACGAAGCGCGTGGTCTCCGTCATTGATTTTGGCGACATGCACGAGGGATTCACGGTTGGGGAGCCGGCGATTGCCGCGGCTTACGCGATTTTAGGGAAGGACCATCCGCTGGCCGCGGCTGGCTCTGTGCTTGCCGGATATCAAGAAATTCTGCCGCTGGCGGAAGAGGAAATCGCCGCCTTTTTCGCGCTTATGGCCGCGCGACTTGCCGTCAGCGTGGTGAATTCCGCGCACCGCAAGTCGCTGGTGCCGGATGATCCTTACGTTACAGCGTCCGAAGCACCGGCGTGGGAGGCGCTCGAACGGCTGGCAGCGATTGATTCACATACGGCAAAGGAATATTTTCGGGCTGCGGCCGGCAAGGTGGCTCCGATCGCCGGCAAGAAATCCTCGGATGGCTCCAGTGCAGGCATGAAAAAAGACCTTTCGGTTGAGGATTCGCTGGTGGCGCGCAAGCGGCTGTTGGGAGGGAATCTTTCGCTCTCGTACGAGAAGCCGCTGAAGATTGTTCGCGGTTCGATGCAGCATCTCTACGATGAGGCGGGGCGAGCGTACCTGGACGTCTATAACAATGTGCCGCTAGTGGGGCATTCGCACCCGAGGGTGGTGCGAGCGATTCAGGAACAGGTGGCGCTGCTGAACACGAATACGCGCTATCTTCACGACAATATCCTGCTTTATGCGGAGCGGTTGACGGCGCTGCTGCCCGATCCGCTTCGGGTGTGTTACTTCGTGAACTCCGGCACGGAGGCCAATGAATTGGCGTTGCGGCTGGCGCGCACTCACACCGGACGCGAAGATGTGATTGTGCTCGAGCATGCGTACCACGGGCATACTTCGACGCTGATTGATATAAGCCCATATAAATTTGACGGGCCCGGCGGACGAGGGCGCAAACCGTGGGTGCATGTGGCGCCGATTGCGGATGATTACCGGGGCGCGTACCGGCGCGGTGAGCAGGAAATTGGCAAGAAATACGCGGCGCCTGTCGGTGAGATTCTTCAAGAGTGCAAAAAGAAAGGGCAGCGCGTGGCGGCTTATATCGCGGAGACGCTGCCGAGCGTGGCTGGGCAGATTGTATTTCCACCGAATTATCTGGCGGAAGTTTATAAGTATGTCCGGGCGGAAGGGGCGGTGTGCATTGCCGACGAGGTGCAAGTGGGTTTCGGCCGCCTGGGCACGCACTTTTGGGGATTTGGGACGCAGGGAGTGGTGCCCGACATCGCGGTGTTTGGAAAGCCGATGGGGAATGCGTTTCCGCTGGCTGCGGTGGTGACGACGCGCGAAATTGCCGCTTCGTTCGCGAATGGGATGGAATTTTTCAGCACGTTCGGAGGAAATCCGGTGGCGTGCGCGGCGGGACTGGCGGTGCTCGATGTGCTGCGCGACGAGAATCTTCAGCAGAACGCGCTGACGGTTGGCACGCAGTGGATTCACGATTTACGGGAGCTGCAAGCGAAACACCCCCTCATCGGCGATGTGCGCGGACTAGGACTTTTTCTCGGAATCGACCTGGTCACCGACCGCGAGACTCGCGCTCCCGCGCCGCGGCAGGCTTCGTATGTAGTCAATCGCCTGCGTGAGGAGGGCATTCTCGCAGGGACGGATGGGCCGCATCATAACGTGATCAAGCTGCGCCCGCCGCTGTGTTTCACGGTGGCGGATGCGGAGCGGTTCACTTCGACGCTGGCGAACATATTGGGCGAGCCTGCGGCGCAACCGGTTGCGTAGCCGTTGGGTTTGCGCGGAGTGCACGACGCCGTAAAAGCGGAAGCCGGGCTTCCGCACTCAAAAAATGGAGCGCCCTCCGCGGCAGGCGATTCGGATTAGGAGAAGTCGAGTTCCAGATCGTCCACGAAGCACCAACCCCAGTTTTCGCCGGGTTCGAGCGAACGCATGATCGGATGCTTGGTGCGGTGGAAGTGCTTGGTGGCGTGCTTGTTTTTGGAGGAGTCGCAGCATCCGACGTGGCCGCACTCCATGCACAGGCGGAGATGCACCCAGGTGTCGCCCATTTTCAGGCACTCTTCGCAACCCTTGGTGTGTGGCGTTACTTTGTGGATGTGACTTAAATGCGTGCAAGCGCTCATGATTTGCCCACCCCAATCTAAAGATTTCCAGCTGCCATCATTGACATGGCATGTTGCCTCCGTATTTAATGCACGAGCCTTCCCAAAGGATGCCTGAGCAGGCCTCTCGTGGCCAATCCATTTCTTTTGAGATATTCGAAACCTTTTCGGGGCCGGGCACTCGAATGGATGCATCCAAACTGCCGCCCGGCTTGAATTCGCGAGCCTGACGTGATGTTGTAAGGACACCATGAACAACCCCATTGCTGCGTACACCCAGTGGCTGCACACGCGTTGGCCGGCTGGCGCGGTTGAGAAATTGCCGGTGACGGGCGAAAACGGAATCACCAATCTGCCGGGCGTGCGGATTGCCGGCGACCTTTCCGGAATTCCGCTGCTGAAATTTTCGTCGCTGACTGCCACGAAGGCACTGCGCGCGATTCTGAAGGAACCGGACTTCCAGAAGCGCGATACGTTGCAAGCAGACGTGCTCGACGTGGCAATTATCGGCGCCGGCGTGGCGGGAGTTTCAGCTGGCATCGAGGCCAAGAAAGCGCAGCTTCGCTTTGCAGTCTATGAGGCGACGCAGCTTTTTTCCACCGTGGTGAATTTCCCGAAGGCAAAGCCGATTTACACATATCCCACGGAGTTGAAGCTGGACGGTGGCCTGGAATTTCACGCCACGGTGAAAGAAGCCCTGTTGGAGGAGATGGAGGCGCAGCAGCGGGCTGCGGGAATAGAACCGGTTGCCGCGCGAATCGAGCGGCTGGAACGTTCCGGGAATTTGCTGGTGCTGCACCACGCGGATGGAAAGACGACGCGTGCGCACCGCGTGATCGTGGCGATTGGGCGGAGCGGAAATTTCCGGAAACTGGGATGTCCCGGGGAAGACCTGGATAAAGTCTACAACCGGCTGTTTGATCCGAAGGAGTTTGCGGGCAAGGAAGTCCTGGTGGTCGGCGGCGGCGATACCGCGCTGGAGACGGCAATTGCGATTGCGGCTTGCGGCGGCAAAGTAACGCTCAGCTACCGGAAGAAAGAGTTTGCACGGCCGAAGCCGGAGAACGTGGAGAAGTTGGAGATGCTGGTGAAAGATCCGGCGGCGCACGTTGCGGTGGAGCGGCCAACTTCTGAACGGGTGACGACGGCAGCGAGTTCGTACATGCGCGGAGACAAAGCGCCGGGTTCCGTGCGGCTGATGATGCAAACCTCGGTGCAGAAGATTGAGCCGGCCTCCGCCACACTGCGCGACGCGCTGGGCAAGACGCAGACGATACCCAATGACGTTGTGTTCACGATGCTCGGACGCGAAGCCCCGCTGGATTTTTTCCGGCGTTCCGGGATTCCGATTCGCGGGGAGTGGTCGGCGAAGACGTGGCTCAGTTTTCTGGCGTTCTTCGCGTTTTGCTCGTTTGTTTACATCTGGAAGGCCAGCAGCCATTTGAACCAGGTTTTCCAGCAGCGGCACTGGTTTCCCTTTAACGTACCGGGCTGGCTGCATGCCGCGGGCGGTGCGATTGCGGCGGCATCCGCCGATCCGCGGACGCTACTTGGCACACTGACGATTGATCTGGCGCAGCCGGGATTTTATTACTCGCTGGGCTACACATTGGCGATCCTCGCGTTCGGCTTGCGGCGGATAAGACGGCGGAACACGCCCTATGTGCGGTTGCAAACGTACTCGCTGATGGCGTTTCAATTTATCCCGTTATTTTTGCTTCCTTACATTGTGCTGCCTTTTATGGGGCACAACGGTTGGTTCGACTCCGGCGTCATGAAGACGGTCGCGGACAATCTGTTTCCAGTGGTGAATTATGACCACGGGCGGGAATACTGGCGCGCCTTCGGATTTGTGCTCGCGTGGCCGCTGTTTATCTGGAACGTGTTCACTTCGCAACCGCTGTGGTGGTGGCTGGCGATTTCGTTTGCGCAGACGTTCGTGATTATTCCGCTGATTATTTACCGGTGGGGCAAGGGTGCGTACTGCGGTTGGGTATGCTCGTGCGGCGGGTTGGCGGAAACGATGGGCGATACGCATCGGGAAAAGATGCCGCATGGACCATTCTGGAACCGCCTGAATATGACCGGCCAGGTGATTTTGTTTGCGGCGTTGCTGATCGCAGCGTTCCGATTCGTAAGCTGGATGGCGCCGAACTCGGGGCTTGGGCGCACGAGCGCGCAACTGTTTTCTGGAATGCTCAGTCAGTGGTCGGTGCTGGGCGTTGAGTTGAATTACTACCATGTGGTGGATATTGGGATCGCGGGGATCATCGGGTTGTGCATGTATTTTTGGTTCAGCGGACGGGTGTGGTGCCGGTTTGCGTGCCCGCTGGCGGCGCTGATGCACATTTACGCGCGATTTTCGAAATACCGGATTTTCCCGGAAAAGAAAAAGTGCATCTCGTGCAATGTCTGCACTTCGGTGTGCCATCAGGGGATTGACGTGATGAATTTCGCGAACAAGGGATTGCCGATGGAAGATCCGGAGTGCGTGCGGTGTTCGGCGTGCGTGCAGATGTGCCCGACGGGTGTGCTGACGTTCGGGCGGCTGGATGGGAACGGGAAGATTGTTTATGACAAGCTGGTGGCGTCGCCGGTGCAGATGAGAGAGGCGCACTAGCAATAAAAGGAAAGAGACGGACTTAACGCAGAGTACGCCGAGGAAGAACGCAGAGGTCGCAGAGAAGAGTTTAGGCTAGCGCGCCGGTGCAACTGGAGCCGGCTCCGGCGGTGCAGCCGAAGCAGTGGCCTGCTGTGGAGATGCGGCGGCCCGTCCAGCCGGTGAAACTTTCGACATCCCACACCGTAGCCGCGCTTTCCGGTTGTTCCAATTCCAAATCCAGCATCTGGTTGAAATCGCAATCGTAAAGCTTGCCATCGTAGCCGATGCTGACAAGCGAGCGGCACATCAGGCCATGCAGCGTGGCGGGATTGAAATTTTTCCTGAGGAGTTCCATGTAGGCGTCGTGCTTGCCCTGGCGTTGCAGGTCTTCCTCGAAGCGGTGAATCGGCATGTTCGTGATGGTCAGCAGATGGTGGAACTCGATGCCGTGCTCTTCGCGCAGGTGCTGCTTGTAATCGGCTTCGAGCTTCGCCTGCGGCGGTGGAAGCGACGGGCCGACAGGATTGTAGACCAGGTTTAGCATCAATTCTGAGCCGGGCATGCCATAGCCAAGGCGATTCAATTCCCGCAGGGCATCCATACTTTTTTCGAACACGCCCTTGCCGCGCTGCTTGTCCACATTTTCCGCGGTATAGCAGGGAAGGCTGGCGATAATCTCAACGCGGCGTGCGGCGAGAAATTCGGCGAGGTCTTGCTGCCCGTCCTCAAGAAGCACAGTCAGGTTGCACCGGTCAATGACGTGGCGGCCCAGGCGCTGCGACTCTTCCACAAGCCAGCGAAAATTCGGATTCAGCTCGGGCGCGCCGCCAGTGATGTCCACGGTGGTGATGCTGGGGCTGGCAGCGAGAAGTTCGATCACACGGCGAGCGACGCTGGCCAGCATGATTTCCGTGCGTTTGGGACCGGCGTCCACGTGGCAGTGATGGCAGGCTTGATTGCAAAGTTTGCCGACGTTGATCTGCAGCGTGGTGGTTTCCGCCCGCAACAATTCCGCCTGGCCGTTTTCGCGCAAGGTCTGCGCAAATCCTTCGGCATATCCATTGCCGCTGGGAAAGATCGGGAATGGCGAATTCGCAACGGCCATCAGCAGCACCCGCTCTTTCGATCGCCCGGGGAGCAGCAGTCCGCCGGCGCTTCGGTAGTAAGGGAATAATCTTCGCCCTTGGTTTCGCGAGGATTCCGCAGGAGCGTACCGCTGGTGCACGGAAAAGGTTTGGCGTCCTCTTTGTTCACGGGAGCGAGCGGCGGAACGAGCGCGAAGGAATCGTGATAGGGAGCCTTCGAATAAAGATTGAACGTTTTTTCGCAAACGGCAACGCGCAGTCCGCGGCGCAGCACGTGGCCGTCATCGTCAACCACTTGCCGGAACGGTCCCTTATAAATGACGGCCTGCTTGTGCTCCCAGCACTCGCCCTGTTTGCCCTTGTAGGCAGCGACAGTCATGCTGCGAAATTCGATCCCTTCGACGGTGCGCCACGGGTCTTGCTGGCGGTCCAGAATCTCGATGCCGTAGAATCCGGCGTTTTCGAACGCGTCGAGGAAAAGGTCTTCGCGGAACGCGCCGGAGATGCAGCCGCTCCAGAGTTCGGCGTTTTGCTGAAGTTGGATAGGGACGTCTTCGTCGGAGACGATGTCTGAGATAACGGCGCGGCCTCCGCGTTTCAGAGCGCGAAAAATCTCCTTGAAAAGCAGCTTCTTATCTTCGGGGCGGACCAGATTCAGGACGCAGTTGGAAATAACCACGTCCACGGAATCGTCGGGAACAAGCGGCCGAGCAGCGCGCATCTCATTCATTATGGATTCCAGTTTCGCGAGATCTTCCGCGCTGCGCACGGGATGTTCAGCGAGCCATCCGTCCACTTCCGCCATGTTCAGGCGCAAGTCCTGTATTTTCCCTTTGCGAAATTCCACATTGGCGTAACCCAGCCGCCGCGCCACCTCCGGTGCATTGCGCTCGGCAACTTCGAGCATAGCGTCGGTCATGTCCACACCGATGACGCGGCCGGTGGGGCCGGCAATCTGGCAGGCGACGAAACAGTTCTTGCCAGAGCCGGAGCCAAGGTCCAGGACGGTGTCGCCCGCATGAACATATTTGGTGGGATCACCGCAGCCGTAATCGATGGAGAGAACTTCCTCTGGAATGGCTTTCAGCAGAGCGGGGTCATAGCTGGTCGGGCAGCAGAGCGAGGCTTCGCTTTTCCTGGCGCCTTCCGCGTAGCGCTCGCGAACGGCTTCTTCTTTGTTCAGCGCAGGTGTGGCCATGATGGGTCTCCTGTGTTGGTGCCGCCAACCTCTTAAGATTCGCGCCTAAGCGGGAAGTTACACGATTCCACGGAAAATTGCACGAAACCGTTCATCAAAAGGGTGGCAAAAGGGTGTTCAAGAGGACTTCCTTGCTTGGGACTCTCTTGCGCGCTCCTGGAGCTTCTCTTCCTTGTCCTTGTCTGAAGGCGGAAAACTTTTAAAGCTGTCGGTGAATTCCTCCTCGGCTTTCTTAGGATCTTTATCGGGATCGCTCATTTTGCGAACCAGATAGACGCGCCAGACAAGAGCCTTCGCTTTGGGATCGATCAAATCGAGGATCAGCGTGCCCTGATGCCGGCTGGTGGAAGTCACCGTGTTGAAGAGATAGCTCCAATCACTGCCGATAAACGGGCCGTACGCGCCCCAGTTGCCCATGACGGCGACATCCACCTGGGTCTCCGGATTGGCCCAATAACGCACGATGAGGTCGGGATTCTGGCCGAAATTCACTTCATGCAAGCCCTTTTTTTCGAGCTCGCGCACAACCATGTGGTGGAAACGGATGTTGATCAGATCGGGATTCAACTGAATCGCCACCAGGTTTTCGACTCCCCCGACGTAGGCGAACGTTTTGAATTTGGAAAAGTCGATTTTGGGATCAAAATCGATGGTGGTTTTTCCGGAGACGGAGAGAGTGAGACCAGAGAGCAGAGCCAGCATTGCGAGAAAGAATCGAACCGCGTAACGGTGGCCACGAAAGGCCGAGTTTTTTTCCGCCATGTGACTCCTTGGGGCCGGCAAGGAACAAATGTGCTCCGCCAGTTTTGGGTAGTTTAGGCCAATCCATGGGCGTTTGGCGAGTTGAAGCAAAGGTTGCCGGGGTTCTTTCGCTTGCTTGGGAAGAGTCTGGCTAGACTTCCGCGTCGGGGGGTTCGTTGTTGAACAGGCGGACCAGTTCCGCGTGTTCCATCACGACGGCGGGGTCGCGCTGGATGGCGTCGAAATATTGCTTCTGGAAACCATCACCGGTTTGCGTGGGAGCGAAAAGTTTCCGCGCCAGCGAAATAGGGACGTGGGCATCCTTTTCCGTGACGCTTTCATCGCTCGAGAGCGCTTCGTCGATCCGCACGACGAATTCGGAAATATTGTGGAGCCACGCGAATTGGGGGTCATCCACAACAAGGCGGAAGAGTTCGCCCGTGGTGACGACGCCGTGGGCCTTCTCATAATCGCGGCGCTCCATGTCCAGCAAAGTCTTGTGCAAACGTAGAAGCGCCTGCCGCAGGGCGACAAGTTTCTGGCGCGCCGGCGTGTCGCGCCCGTCGCCTTGATTCGTGTACGGATCTCTGGGTTGAGCCAAGATAGTTGCTCCCTCACTATTTTGCGACAGTTTCGAACGGCTGGCTAGTTGGCGGGGGCGCCCTTCGGGCGGATGGTGAGGTTGTTTTTCACGCTGGAAATCCCTGAGACGCCCGAGGCGCGCGTGGAGGCAAGGTTTTTTTCGGCCTCGGTCAAGACCGCGCCTTCGAGAGTAACTTCCCCGTTTCTGAGGATGACGTGGATAACGGGTACTTCCGGAACCGCGTAACGCTGCAGCGTGGAATCCTCGAAGATCGCGCGGTATACGGCTCGGCGGGAATCATCGTCGGTGGAGGACTTGGGAAGGACTTCAATGAGGTTTTTGACCGAGGAGACGCCCTCGAGGCTTTTTACGGCTGCTTCCGCATGGGCCTTAAGCGTGGGGCGAAGGACGTAACCGCTGAGAGTGACTTTGTCTGTGTCGAGCGTGAACGCGATGTAGTCGAAGACAGAATAATAAGGAAGCACAATTAGCTGATGGCGAATTTCGCGCGAGAGTTGGCTTTCCTCGGTCTTGGCATCGCCCTTCACCGATTTGGGGGTCGCGGGATGTTGTGCCCGTAGCGAAGGCCCAAACAAGGGCAGAGTGAGGAAAAAGAGGAGGGTGATCCTCCGGTGAAAAGCAGTTTGCATATCACTCAGATTAGCAAAAGTGTAGCAAAACTGTAGCTCACCCCTTTGAGGGGTGAGGGTTTTCACAACGCTGGCAAGGTCGCCTCGTTGCAGCGAAATGCCCCAGCCCTGGAAGGCCTGAGCTGGCAAGGCGTCGAACCATTAATGAGCTGGCTACGATGGGTGTTCTTAATGCGTGGAGGTGTGGCCGTCAGTGTTAGCATACGTCAGGGAATCGCGGTCTCCTTATCCCATTTGCTTGCTCGATTGCCCAGGGAGGACGCTTTTCAGTGTTGGCCATCGCACATCGTGGTGCATCAGGATACGCTCCGGAAAATACGCTGGCTGCGTTTCGCCGGGCGGTCTCGCAAGGCGTAACGTTCATCGAAACCGACCTGCATCTGACGCGGGACGCCCATTTTGTGGCCATTCACGACTCCACCTTGGACCGCACGACCACCGGCCGGGGCGGAGTGCACCAGATGGCACTGTCGGAAATCCGCAAACTGGACGCGGGTTCCTGGTTTGCGAGCGAATTTATCGGCGAGCGCGTGCCGACGCTGGTGGAAGTTTTGGAGTTCGCGCGCAAGCACGACGTGGTGTTCTATCTGGAATTGAAACCAAACGGTTTCTGGGGAGGGGAACACGCGCTGATCAGCAATCTCCGCGAATCCGGAGAAATTCCACGCGTGGTGATTATTTCCTTTGACCCGGGGATTCTGGCGGGCCTGCGGAAGCTTGAGCCTACCTTAATGACCGGCCTCCTGTACGACGGGCAAATTGAAAATCCATTTGAGAAGGCGCTGGAAATCGGTGGGCGGCAACTTGCGGTGCGCGGCGACCTGATGACGCCGAATTTCCTGAAGGAAGCTCACAAGCGCGACCTGCAGGTGGTCTGCTGGACGATCAATTCACCGGCGCACATGCGTTTGCTGGAGGCCGCCGGCGTGGACGGGATTATGTCCGACTACCCGGACCGGCTGCTGGATTCGCTGAAGAAATAGCGCGGTAGATAGCCGCGAATTGCGCGACGCTGAGCTGCTCGGCCCGCGCATCTTCCCTCAATTTCAATTCCTTCAAAAGTTCTCGAATACGCTGCGGCTCTGCGACTTGGCGGAGATTGTTCGAAAGCGTTTTTCGCTTCTGCCCAAAGCAAGACTTCACAAAATCCAAAAACTCTTCCGCGTCGCCGACAGCGGTCTGCGCGCCGGGGCCGGGAAGGCGAAGGGTGACCAGCGCCGAAGCCACTTCCGGAGGCGGGCTGAACGCACCGGGCGGGAGCTTCAGTACGAACTCTGGCCGCGTGTAAAACTGGGTGGCGACGGAAAGATAACCGTAATCTTTGTTGCCTGGCTGCGCGGCGAGGCGGAGGGCCACTTCCAGTTGGATCACGATGTTAATTTCTTCTATCTGATCGGCGAACGAAAAGAAGCGGTGCAGGATCGGCGAAGTGATGTAGTACGGAAGATTCCCGTAGAGGCGGATGCGCCGGCCGGCCGCAAGCGAGCGCAGGTCGATCTCGAGCACGTCCCCTGGAACCACCGTAAGATTCGGGTGCTTGCTTGCGAGGCGCTTCAGGCGTTCGATGAGAGGCGGGTCAAGTTCGACGGCATAAACGGGGACGCCGCTGCGAACAAGATACTCCGTCATTTCCCCGTGGCCCGCGCCAATTTCAATCCAGCAATAATTTTGAGCGCCGGAATTTGTGGAACTTTCCATGCCGTGCGAGGAAACGCGAATCGCGCGGGCGATTTTTTCGCGCCAGCCGGCATCACTCAAAAAATGTTGTCCAAGTTTCTGTCTGGCCATGAGGATGTGATCTGCCAGTCTATCAGCAGTTTCGCCATGCGCGGTCGGCTGGGACGATTGCGCAAAAAATCACTTAGGCAACTGAATTGGGGGGAGTGGGTGGATCTTTAAGTTGCTGGCGATTTGCTATCGGCACATACTTTGGCAAGAGGGAAAAGGTCATGGCGGCCCGGCCCGTCGTGGAATCAAAAGACACGCAGTGGCTGACAACCATTGCCTCGTTGGCCGTGGCGGCTTCTTTTTTTGCGCTGTGGTTCTGGTTGCTGCCTTCCTGGCTGGGGTTTGATGTTGCGGCCGTTGGTGGGGCGCGGTGGCGATGGATTGGAGTGGTGCCCTCGGTACTCGGTTTTTCCGTGGCGCTGCGATGTATCTGGGATTTCGGGCGGACGGGCCGTGGGACACCGGCGCCGTTTGTTCCTCCACAGCGGTTGGTGGTGGTTGGATTTTACCGGTACGTGAGAAACCCGATGTATGTGGGCTTCTTCGCGGGCTGGATGGGCTTGTGGGTTGTGTTCGGCAGAGCGAACCGCGTTGCGCTTTTGGTGGTGCTTATTGCCACGGTTGCCGTTGTTTTGTTTGTGAAATTCTATGAGGAGCCGACGCTCCGCAAAATGTTTGGCGCGGATTATGAAGAATATTGCAGAAACGTGCCGCGGTGGATTCCGCGAACGCATGCATGGAGCAGATGAGCCCCTCTCGAACCCGGCCGGTAAGCGAAAGTGAGTTGGACGTTTTTTCTCAAAATGTGCGAACTGGACTCCCATTCTTGAACCGAGAGCAAGAAACCCAGCAAAGACTTAGCGACGAATGAGGTTGACGCTAGGCGGTGCCTCCGATAGCGTAGGAATTTCGCACTGAACCTATGCGCATTCTCTTTGCAGCTTCGGAAGCTTTGCCTTACGCGAAGACCGGCGGACTCGCGGACGTGCTCGAGGCCTTGCCGCGCGCTTTGGTGAAGCTGGGGCATGAAGTGGCGGTGTTTCTGCCGAGGTATCGCGGCGTGAAATCCGCGTCGGTGGTGATGCCCAGCCTGACGATCCCCCAGGGCACGCGGCTGCGCTTTCCGGCAATCAGAAACGGCGCGGTGCTGCGGGGAGTTCGATACTTCTTCCTGGATGATCCTTTTTATTTCGATCGCGACGGTATCTATGGGGACAAGAACCGCGAATTTCCGGACAACGCCGAGCGTTTTACGGAATTTTCCCGCGCCACAATTGAAATGGCCAAGCACATCTGGACGCCGGACGTTTTTCACTGCCATGACTGGCAGACGGCAATGGTGCCGGCGCTGCTGCGATCGTCCTATGCCGACGATCCTGTCGTAAAGGACATCCCGGTGGTGTTCACGATCCACAATATCGGCTACCACGGTGTTTTCCCGCCGGAATCGCTGACGCGCGCGGGGATTCCGCAAGCGCTGTTTCATCCCGGCGGAATTGAATTTTTCGGGAACGCCAATTTTCTGAAAGGCGGACTGATCTATTCGGATTACCTGACGACAGTGAGCCGCAAATACGCGCAAGAGATTCAAACCCCGGAATTCGGGTTTGGACTGGATGGAGTTATTCGGTCGCGCGCCAGCCGCCTGGTGGGAATTTTGAACGGAGTGGATTATTCGGCGTGGAGTCCGGAGCGGGACACGCTGATTCCCGCGAAATATTCCGCAAAAACTCTGGAAGGGAAGAAGGTTTGCAAAGAGAAACTCGCTGAAGAATTTCACCTGCAGCCCGACAATCCGAACTGGCCCATCATCGGGATTGTGTCGCGGTTCGCCGACCAGAAAGGCTTCGACCTGATCGCCGCCATCGCGCGCGACCTGATGCACGAGGAAGTTTTGCTGGCTGTGCTGGGAACCGGGGATCGCCGGTATGAGGAATTGTTCCGCGCGCTGGCGATCGATTTTCCCGGCCGCGTGGGCGTGAAGATCGCGTACGACAATGCGCTGGCGCATTTGGTGGAGGCGGGCTCGGACATGTTCCTGATGCCTTCGCGCTACGAACCGTGCGGATTGAATCAGATTTACAGCCTGCGCTATGGAACGGTGCCCATTGTCCGCGCAACCGGCGGTTTGGACGACACAATTGAAATGTTTGATTTGGAGCATGGCACGGGCACTGGATTCAAGTTTTCAGAGTATTCAGGCGAAGCGCTCTTGCATGCGATCCGCCAGGCGTTGCATTATTACTCCGACGACGACATCTGGAAGCGCATTCAAATGAATGGGATGGCAAAAGATTTTTCGTGGAACATCTCGGCGGCGGAATATGCGAAACTATATGAGGCTGCCAGGGCGGCGCGAAACCAAACGACAGTTCCCGCATCTAACTAATCAGGAAAGTAGCTGCTTAGTGCAGCACAAAAGAGGATACAAAGGTTATGGCTGAAAATATTCTTGCGGTGAATGACGGAAACTTCGATACCGAAGTGCTGACGGCAAGCAAGTCGCAGCCCGTCATGGTTGATTTTTGGGCGGAATGGTGCCGCCCGTGCCACATGCTGGCGCCAACGGTGGCGGAAATTGCCCAGGATTACGCGGGCAAACTCAAAGTGACCAAGCTGAACGTGGACGAGGCGATGAACTCTTCGACGCGCTATGGCATTCGCGGCATCCCCACGCTGCTGGTTTTCAAGGACGGGCAAGTGGTGGAGCAGATCGTCGGCGCGGTGCCGAAGGATCAGATCACCAAAGCGCTGGACCGGCATCTCGGATAATTAACCGCTGCGTCCGTGAAGAAAACAAAACGTGAGCACGGCCCGCTTTATCGGCGGGCCGTTGCTGTGTTTGCCGGTGTGTGAAGGATTTGCGGAGGGCCGGATGGGGGAATCGAAGCGCGAAGTGGTGCGGTGCCGCTGGGCGAGCAATCCACTGAACATTCCTTACCACGATGAGGAATGGGGTGTGCCAGTCCACAACGATCATCAGTGGTTTGAATTTCTGATTCTGGAAGGCGCGCAGGCGGGCTTGAGTTGGGACACCATTCTGCAGAAGAGAGCGCGCTACCAGAAAGTTTACGCGGGGTTTGATCCGGAAAAAGTAGCGCGATTTGATGCCAAGAAATCGCGCGAGCTATTGGGCGACGCGGGAATTATTCGCAACCGTCTGAAAATTGCCGCAGCGGTGACGAACGCGCAGGCGTTCCTTAAGGTGCAGCAAGAGTTCGGGAGCTTCGACAAATACGTGTGGAAGTTCGTGGGTGGCTCTCCGATTCAAAACAAGTGGAAGCAGCACCAGCAACTGCCGGCCGTGACGCCGCTGGCGACGGCCCTGAGCAAAGATCTAAAGAAGCGCGGCTTTCGGTTTGTCGGTCCGACAATTGTCTATGCGTTCATGCAGGCCACCGGTTTGGTGAACGACCACCTGGTGAGTTGCTTCCGCTACAAGCAAGTGGCGCAAAGCTAGCTTGCGGCTGATAGGTTCCTTTGATAATTTAGGTGTAGAGCGGGCGTCGTACAATGGCAGTATAGAAGCTTCCCAAGCTTCGGACACGGGTTCGATTCCCGTCGCCCGCTCCAGAAATTCCGTTCCCCTGTTCTTTACACTCCTCTAGAACCCTGGAAACTTTTCCGGCAAGGACATTACTGGTGTGCGTGCGGCCACACGCATTGCAGTTGCCCTGCGAATCGAGGCTGACGGACGGCCTTCCAAAGGCGCACATCTCAACTCTCGATCCCAGGTAGTCAGCCAGGCGGGCCCCGGAGAATCGATTGTTGACATGCAAGAAACAGATACATATACTCCCCGTAATCGTTGCTCAACCGATTTACTAACGGGTGTGGTGCAACATCCGAAATATAAAGAAAGGCGAAGGAGTTAGCGTGCGCTTTTCCAGACTCTCCTTTCGGGTGATTCTCATTCCTGTTTGCGCGTTATTTCTTGCAGTTTGTGCAAGTGCTCGATCCGATGCCAGCCTTCCAGGCCCTGTCATGGATTCCCAGGGCTTGGCTTTCCACGCTCAGCTGAAAGCCAATGCAGTCAAGGAACAAGCTGAAGCATTCTCGATTTGGAATGCCCTGCGGCAGGAAGATGCCGGCAGCCTAGCGATAACCACCAGCCAACAAATTTAGCCGTAGGAGAGCAGCTACATCCCAGCAACCGGTGTGCTGAATTTAGTTTCAAGCCGTAAGAAGTGGGGTCAAGTCGGGAGATAGAAGGTCTCCACGATATCCATTCCGAGGTGAACGAATATGCGATGCAAGATGCTTTTGTTGGTAGCTATCCTGCTGTGTGCCGTTTCGACCCGCGCGCAATACCGAGCTTCGATTCAAGGGGTGGTGACCGATCCGGCAGGGGCCGCTGTTTCCGGAGCGACTCTGACATTAACGAATCTGGACACCAATCTGCAATTGACCGCTACCAGCGACGAGAGCGGAGTTTACAACTTCGTTGCTCTCCCCCCCGCCAAGTTTTCCCTCGCCGTCGAGAAGGCGGGCTTCAAGAAGAAGTTCCTCCAGAACGTCGGCGTCATCGCCGAACAGTCGAACGCCTTGAACATTCAGCTTGAACTTGGGCAAGTCACTGAGAGCATCACGGTGAGCGGCGATTCGACTCCACTCATGGATACGGAGACCGCATCCATCAACGGGGTCGTTAACTCGAACCAGATTCAGCACCTGCCGTCGTTTGGGCGCGATGTTCTCAAACTCGCGCAGTTGGCCCCTGGAGCCTTCGCTGACGGATCGCAGGGCGGCGGCGGCGGCAGGGTTAACCTTCCCGGCACACAAACGGGGGGAGGCGCTTCCGGAGGGGCGGACGGCATCTTCAAGACCGAAAACGGCGCGCAGGTGATTGCCGGCGGGCAGCAGACCGAGAACAACGGCGTTTCGATTGACGGCATCAGTACCACCAGCGCCGTCTGGGGGGGCTCAACGATAATTACGCCGTCGGAAGACTCCGTTGACAGCGTAAAAATTGTTACCAACAGCTATGACGCGGAGGACGGGCGGTTCAGCGGCGCCCAGATTCAGATTATCTCTAAGAGCGGCACCAACGACTTCCACGGCAGTCTCTTTCTCACCAGCCACCAGCCGGGCCTAAACGCCCATCAGCGGTTTAATGGGGAGGGGCGTCCGGTAACGAAAGACGCAAACAAGTTCGAGCAGTTCGGCGGCAGCGTCGGTGGTCCGATCTGGAAAAACAAGATCTTCGCGTTCTTCAACTATGAGACGGTTCGTGAACCTTCTTCGCCGCTACAGGGAAACGGCTGGTTCGAAACCCCGGCCTTCGCCGCCTTGGCGCCTGCGGGAAGCATCGCCGCTAAGTATCTCTCTTTCCCGGGTAACGGAGTCGTTGGAACGCTCAACCCGAACGCCACTTGCGCAACTGCCGGGTTGGTTGATGCGGCACATGCCACTGCTACCAGCCCGGCGAATTGCGCGGAAGTCCCTGGAGGGTTGAACATCGGCACACCTTTGAATCCTGCGCTGTTCCCTTTGGGAAACATCCAAGCAGGGCAGGACCCCGGTTGGACTGGACCTGGTCACCCTGGCACGGGCGGAAACGGCAGTGGCGGTCCCGAGAACCTGGGCACCGTTGCCGACATTGCGAACTACTTCACCATCAATCAAACCAAATTTACGGCCTCTCAGTACAATGGCCGCCTTGATGCCAATGTCACGCAAAAGGATCGCGTTGGGTTTGCCATTTATTGGGTTCCCTCGAACACAGACAACCTTAACGGCGGCCGCGGCTATGACGTCTTTCACCATAATGAGCTCCATAAAGCCCTCTCGGCCATCTGGGACCATACGATCTCATCCGACTTCCTGAATGAATTTCGTGTGAATGCCGCCAACTGGAAATTTAACGAAATCGCTTCCAACCCGCAGGCTCCGGTGGGCCTCCCCCAAGACAATATTCTTCAGACCGGCAGCATTACGATCAATAATTTTGGTCCGAACGCGGGCAACATTCTCGACCAGTGGACGTATACCTTTAAGGACGTGGCTACCAAGATTCATGGGCGCCACACCATTAAGTTCGGCGGTGAAGTCACGCGCCTCTTTTACCTGCAAAACCAGACGGGTGACGGGAATGCCGTGCCGAGTTACCCCTTCTTCAACATCTGGGACTTCCTCAACGACGCGCCTCAGCAGGAATCCGCGAGGTTCAATCCGAATACAGGAATCCCCACAGCAATTCGTCAGGATGACCGCGAGAACCTATGGGGTTTCTTTATTCAAGATGACTTCAAGCTCCGCAGAAACCTGACCCTCAATCTGGGCCTTCGCTGGTCCTACTTCGGTCCGCTGTCCTCCAAACAGGGCAATCTATTTACGGCCTTCCCCGGCCAAGGGGCCAACTTTCTGACGGGCTTGGTCGTCAAGCCGGCGCATTCCTGGGACGCGGAAAAGAATAACTTCGGGCCTCAGTTTGGATTTGCATGGAGTCCGGGTCGCTTCAAGGACAAGCTGGCGATTCGCGGCGGCTACGGGCTTAGCTATAATGCGCAACAGATCGCCATTTCGGCAAACATCTTTCAAAACCCAGGGTTAGCGGTGACCCCGACGTTGCGACTGCCTTCGCCGGGTGCGGCCTGTGTGCAGCCGGTGCCG
>Ga0137415_10000413_pt1 | contig 40728 bp, 36 predicted proteins | sample CZODoug3_1_1_16f_FD_183082 | JGI IMG/M metagenome (GOLD analysis project Ga0137415, IMG submission 183082) | Vadose zone soil fungal communities from Angelo Coast Range Reserve, California, USA - CZODoug3_1_1_16fungal (Hybrid Assembly) | ecosystem: Environmental > Terrestrial > Soil > Vadose...
TACGACTTGCTCAACTCGACAGCCTGGAGCTTCAGCATACCTCGTCATTTCTCGACTCGGTGCTTCGTCAAAGTGCGCGAACCATTTTCTGAGTCGACGATGATCGTATCATCCGCTAAATAGAAGGTCAATTGACGGCCCGTGGTTGTGCCAGCGGAACCGTCGAAAAGGGTAGGATTTCCGCCGCTCATGATGAATTTTCCAATGTCGGCTATGTATTCGCCGTGCTCCGCGGTAGCTTTGCGGCTGCCTTCTTCCACGATTACGCCGCCAGTGCCGACGGCGCGGCTGATTTGCTGCGCGCCGGTGGAAGGTCCGGCGTTGCTTGCGACGCTGCTCGGCGAAGATAGTGCCGCGCGCGTGAAATGAAGATCGAGGCTGGGCGCGTGCATGCGCTGCTCGGCCGATTGCACGACAACGTTTTGTTCGAGGTGCGCTCGACTTTCGTTGTCGCTGTAGCTCAGGGTCCCGGAACTCGCATGCCATAGATGCGACTTTTTTGCGGAGGCCGGTGGGGCCGTCGCGGAAGCTGGAGTTAACGCGGCTGGCCTCTCCTGCCCGCGATTATTGGGATTTTCTCCTAGTTGCGCGGCAGCTTGGGGAAAGACAGCGCGGACATTGCCGGCGGCATTCAGAACGCGGGGCTCGCGCAACAGCTCGATAGATTCCGCTTCGAGGACGGAGTCGCCCTGCCAGAGACGCGCGTGGCCGGAGTAGAAGGCGCGGCCGGTTTTGGAGTTAGCCTGCAGAGTGTCGGCGGTGATGTGCGCCGGCGTGGGCGCCAACTGGACGACGCTGGAGCGCGACGCGAAATCCGTAGAGCGCACGCCGCCTTCCGCATGAATGTCACCGGTCGCCTGCACAAAGATGATCTTTTGCGCGTGTGTCTCAGTGGACGCGTCGCGGGCCAGGGCGTTCCCTGTAAGCGTGGCCGTCTGCGATGCGCGGACAAAAACCGCGTGGGCACTCTGACCGGTGCGTTCCCCTTCCTTAAGCTTTACATCGCCATCCAGGTCCATTTGCGACCAGCCTCCAGCGGGCTGTAACTCGGCCACGCCGTTACGAGCCGTCGCGGTCTGCACCGGACGCCCCGCGACACCGCGCTCCGTCTGCACATTTCCGATTGCCTGAAGCTGCCGTGCTTTGCCCGAGGATGCGAAGTCCGTGACTAGCTTGTCCGCTTGCAATTTGGTTTTTGCCGGGGAAGCGCCAGTCTGCGCTGCCGCGTCGGTCCATTCCATAGTGCCCGCCGCCAGCGTCTCGGCCTTTTGCACCTTGCCGGATTGCCCTGGCTCACCTTTGCCGAACTCCATGCGAAACGCATTTGTGCGCAAAATGCGCGATTCGCTATTCGCTCCTCGCGTTTCGAGCAGCACATTGCCATTGAGGTTCATTTCCTTGGGACGACCCAGCCAGGGCCACAATTCCAAGGTGCCGTACTCGGCGCTCGCATGGTCCTGCTCTGCCGCGCCATTGCGTGTGCCGCGGACGGCTCCTGCCGCGTCTAGCCGCGTCACCGCCCCTTCTGGCGAAAAGTGGGCAGTTAATGTGTCCGCTTCCAGTTTCATTTGATCGTTCGTGCCCTGTGACGCGACGGCCGGCCGGTTGCCGCCGCTGCTGCCCGACGCAACCAGAGTTTGCGCGTGAAATTCCTTATCGAGTGACAGATTGATTTCGCCAGCGTTCAGCTGCTCCGTCCCCGTCACCGCTTCCGCCGGTCCAAAGAGGCGCAACAAACGCGAGTCCCGCCCGAAATCGAGGCTTGTGCCTCTTACGCGCACTTCGTCCGAAGGACGCGCCTGCAAAGTGGATGGCTTCGCGGGAGCCGCGCTCGGGGCATTCTGCTTCAAGGTGAAGCTCACGTCGCGTAGCAACCGTACGGTTCCCTCCTCGGATTTGTACTCCAGGCCGACTGCTTCTCCGCTTCCGCTCGGGAATGCAAAAGTCACCTTCTGATCGGTTCGCGCCAGCCCAGTCGAGCGGTCGAATTGCACGCCGCGTGTCTCGATGTGTGTGGAGACGGCGCTCGTGGCTTCAGGGTGCCCCTCCGTACGCCGCGCATCGACTGCGCTCATCAAGTCGATTTGCACATCACCGCTGCACTCGATGCCTCCATTTTCCTTCCCATAGCGGCAGCTGCGGGTGTGAATCACGTCGTGGCGGTCTCCGGCTTTGCCGTAAATGGTGATGCGCACGTCCTCGAGCAGGCTGGCGTCTTGTCCCTTAAATTCCGTGGATTTCGAAGCGGCAACTTCGAAAATCGTCTGCTTCAATTCGACTTTCTTGAAATTGAGTCCCGCGGACTGCCGGGAGACGTCGATGGGAGCGGCCGGAGGCGCATTCTTCTTTTCAATGTGGCGCGCCCAGTCGCGGCGCACAAACGCCAGGATGGTCACCGTCGCAAGCATTACTGCGACAATCGCCGACCAGCGCGCGTACTTCGCCGCTTCACTTCGCAACATAGATTCAGTTAAGCAAACTTCTCGTAGGCTGTATAGCGGAAGGAGTTGCTGGCTTAGCTAGCGGATTCAGCACTGGCCAATGTATCTGGCAAGATCCCAATATTCGCGGCGGCCACGCTGTCCCGATTGGTATTCTTGACCAGGTACATAGCCTCGTCCGCGAGATGCAGCAGCCCTTCTTTCGTTTTTGAATCCACGGGATAGGATGCTACGCCGACACTCGGAGTTATCCGCACCTTCAAGCCGGTGTGCTCAAGCCAGGGCGTCTCACGGATCATCTTGTGCAAGCGCCGCGCGACATTCAGGGAATTCTCCTTGGACGTCTGCGGCAACAAGATCACAAATTCATCGCCACCATAGCGAAACGCAAAATCAATAAGGCGGCAATGCGTCTTTAGTGCGCTGCCGATTTCGGCGAGCAGCTTCGAGCCAATCAGATGCCCGTGCGTGTCGTTGACTTCCTTGAAGTGGTCCAGATCGATGAAGACCAGAGAAAATTCGTAGTTATACCGCTGCGAGCGGTAGATTTCCGTCTCCAGGATGAAACCCATGTGCCGCGCGTTGTAAAGCGTGGTGCAATCGTCGGTGATGGTGAGCTCGTGAATGCGCTTCACGTGCCGAGCGTTTTCCAAGGCAATTGCGGCGAAGTCCGCCAACGCCTCGAGCAAATTTAGGTCGCGCGAATCAAAGCCTTCGGGCCCGAAACAATTGATCAGCTCGATTACGCCGAGGCAGGTGTCACGAAACTTTACGGGCACGGCGACGATGGACTGCGTCTCCATCTTGGTCTTTTCGTCGACCTTGCCAAAGAAGCGGGTGTCTTTGGAGGTATCCGGCACGACGACAGCTTCGCCATGTTGCGCTACCCAACCGGCAATACCCTGCCCTACCTTGATGCGCACGTCTTTCAACGCCTGCGAAGCCTTGCCCACGGCAAGTTCGAAATACAGCTCTTGCTTGGCCTCATCCAGCAGCAAAAGCGACCAGTTGTCCGGTCGCAGGAATTCGTCGATTTTCTCCATGATAGTGCGGAGAACCTGATCGAGTTGAAGGGAAGAAGTGAGGGCTTTGCCGAGCTCTTGGAAGATGGCGAGTTCGCCCGCTTCGCGATGTTGGGAAGGCACCGCCGGGTTGCGGCGGCGTTCGACGGCAGGAAATGGCTTGACTTCCTCCACGCTCGATTGAACCTGACCTTAGAAATTCGACTGGTTACGCCGGCAAACCTGTACTGGCTTGCCGCGCATGCGGCTCGAACCCCACCCCGCAAATCTCCGCAAGTATAGGCTCCGGGCAAAAAGCAGCGCAACACACTCGTAGTACAGGCGTTGCTATATTGCCATCAGTTCCCAAACTCATCCGTAATGCTCTGCCAGTCGCCGGGCGTTTCATGCCAAGCAGGTGTCAGAGCGCAACGTTAGCGGTTCTTCTGCATCCAATCGACTCTAAGGAATGCCGGATTGAGCTCTCGATTTGCGGTCTTGGTCGGTATCGTTCAGTTGATTCTCTTCCTTGGGCATTTCTTCGTTTATGAAACTTGGCGGTATTTCTCCACGCTATCCGGCCCAGCAGTAATCACATTTCTCCAAATCACCTTCCTGCTACTGTCCATCAGCTTTGTCGCTGCATCGCTTCTTGCCGCTCGCTATGACAATGGTGCTGTTCGGCTTTTCTACACGGTGGCCAGTATTTGGCTTGGCACATTCAATTTCCTCTTCATGGCCGCCATCCTATGCTGGATCCTCTATGCGTCGCTTAGTTTGTCGGGTAGGCATGTAGACAAGTCCTTTCTGCTCTCCGGGCTGTTTGGCGGCGCACTCCTGGTCAGCGTATATGGATTCGCAAACGCTTCGTGGATCCGCGTTGCGCGGATCAGCATCAAGCTGCCGGGCTTGCCAAGATCGTGGCGCGGGCGGTCAGCCGCATTGGTTTCAGACACCCACCTTGGCCATGTCCGAGGCTATGCGTTTATCTCTCGCATCGTGAGCATGGTACGGCAGCTTCGACCGGACATCGTGTTCATCGCTGGCGATCTCTATGACGGAACCAAGGTCGAGCCGAAACACTTGGCTGCTCCCTGGATGAATGTGTCTCCGCCGTTCGGCAAATTCTTTGTGACTGGAAATCACGAAGAGTTCTCTCATCCGAATCAATACGTCGAGGCGCTCCGGAAGTGCGGCGTCTGCGCTTTGGTGAATGAGAAAACTGTTGTGGATGACCTGCAAGTCGTGGGCGTGACCTACGGGACGCTCACACATCCGGAACGTCTAAAGTCTGTCTTGCGCAGCGCAGCGTTGCAGACGGACACAGCGACGATATTGCTGGCCCACGCTCCGCATCAATTGTCTATTGCGGAGAAAATGGGCGTGTCGCTTCAACTTTCGGGCCACACCCATCGGGGTCAAGTTTTTCCCTTCACCTGGATCACATCCAGAATTTTCCGTCAGTACACATACGGCTTGAACCGACACGGAGCCCTGACGGTTTACACTTCGAGCGGAGCGGGGACGTGGGGTCCTCCGATGCGCGTGGGCAGCAGGCCGGAGATTGTGCTCATCCGGTTCGAGTGAGCCAGCCGAAAATCATAAACTTCTTAGAGAGTTGCAGGGTTTGTTTGACACGCTTTGCGGCCCCGCCTATAGTGCCGTCGAGGGGAGCCCACACCTTCCGCGAGTGTGCGCCGCCGTCAGCCGCGGCGCGTCGTCACTTCAGGTCGACCGCGCTTCGGTCGCGCCGGCTTCACATACAGGGTTCGATTCATGGCCAGGGGAACTTTCGGGGAACGCTTAAAGCACGAGCGCGAGCTGCGCGAAGTCTCGCCCAATGAAGTCGTTGTGGCCACACGCATCAGCTTGCGATTTCTGGAAGCTCTGGAAAATGAAGATTGGGACAAGCTCCCGGGCGGCGTCTTTAATCGCGGCTTCGTGCGCGCCATCGCCCGCTATCTAGGGCTCGACGAAGAAAAGCTGCTCGCCGAATACGATCTCGCACACGGCGATCAATCCGCGGAGTCTCTGCCTCATTCCGAAAACCGCATTCCGCAGCCATCAAAATGGCTTGCCGCGGCATTCGCGCTCGGCGCACTGCTGCTGATTGTCGTGCTGGTCGCTGCCGGAGTCTACGGCTGGCGGCGGTACGCTGCGTTTCGGCGCGGCAAGCCGTCGTCCTCGGTTACATCGCAATCACTGGCAGCGCAGCCCGTCTCTTTGGCCGCCGACGATCGGCCGCCCGCGAATTCGGCTGCGCTTGACCTTTCTGTGTCTACTTCCAGGGCCACGCGCTTGCGCATCCTGGCCGATGGCTTGCTGGTGCTCGATTCTGAAATTTCAGCGGGACAGAACCGCCATTTCTCGGCGCAAACCGCCTTCGAGGTCACCGCCGGCGACTCCAGCGCGGTGTTGCTGGAATTGAACGGCCAGGCCATGCCGCCCATTGGCTCGCCCGGCAGCTCCGGTACAATAGTCCTTAGCCAAAAGGATTTGAGGCCGGCAGCCGGTGGAAACTCTCAGCCCTGAACTTATCGAAGCTCTGCGCCACGGACGCGCCACGCGCGAGCGCAAGATCGCCGTTTGCAGCGGCGGTGCGCACGTGTCCGCGGCGGACCGCGCGGAAATACTTGCCGTGCTGGCGCTTGATACCGATGAGGTAGTCGCCAACCGCGCGCAAGACGCTTTGCTTTCGCAACCTACAGAATCGATCATCGAAGCTATTGCGCGCGAAACTGCTCTTCCCGCCCTCTTCGCGTATGCCGCGAAGAACCTCGCAGACAAGAGCGGCATCGGGGATGCCATGGTACGCAACAAGAATTGCGGCGCGGAATACTTAGTCCCTATGGTGCGCACGCTCTCCACTGAAAGCATTCAGATGCTGATGGAAGAACTCGACCGCGTCAGCGAATCGAGCGCCTTGGCTGCCGCTCTCGAGCACAGCTCTTCGGTTACCGCCGAGCAAAAAGCGCAGTTGCACGAGCTCCGCGGTACAGGGATTGACAATGGGGCCCTCGCTGAGGCTGCTGTGGAGGCCGAGCCCGACCTGGGCAAGCGCCAAACGTTACTTCAGCGGCTCGCAACTATGACCGTCGCGCAGCGCGTGCAGTTCGCCATCAAAGGCGGCTCGGAAGCTCGCCGCACGTTGATTCGTGACACTAACAAAGTTGTGCAACGCGCGGTGCTGCAATCCCCGCGTTTGACGGACCAAGAGGTGGAAGCTTTTGCTTCGATGTCCAGCCTGACCGATGAAATCCTTCGTCTTATCGCCAAGAACCGCAACTTCCGTAAAAACTACGTGGTTGTACGCAATTTAATGAACAATCCGAAGACGCCCCTCGACGTCAGCCTGCACATGCTGCCCATCCTCAATCCGCTGGACCTTAAGCGCCTGTGCACAAACAAGAATATTCCGGAGACGCTTCGCACCACAGCAAACAAACTTCAACGCCAGCGGCAAGAAAACAAAAAGTAATTTAGGCGTGCTAGCACCGTACGGAGCGCAGCTCTTCGGTTTGCGACTGGATTCACCTCAGCTTCGGGTGCTGATGGTGAAAGCTGGTGGCGTCCTGATAGGCGCGCGCAAACGCTAACAACTCCGCCTCACGGTACAAATTGCCCAGAAAGGTCAGGCTAACCGGCGTTCCCGGGCCGCCGACATTATCGTCCTCGCCGGTATCTTCCGCAGGAGGTTTGGGTGCATCCTCACCGCGAAATCCATTTGGCAAAATGAGCGCCGGATGCCCGGTCAAATTTGTGATGACCAGTTGCTCGCTCCCGGTGGGCGCGACAATGACGTCGACCATGTCAAAGACTTTCGCCACTTCGCCCATTGCCAATCGCCTCGCTCGGCTGGCTTGGATGTATTCGACCGCGGGGATGAAGCGCGCGCTGCGAAACGTGTTTGGCCAATCGTCGGCGGATTGCGCGGTCAAGAGTTTGTCGCGGCCCGAGCGGGTCAGTTCATCGAAGGCTGCCGCCGCCTCCGCAGTGAGCATCGTTACCATGGGGTCGTAAGGAAATTTCGGCATCTCCACTGGAATGAGCGCGACGCCCATCTCTTCCAGTTTCGCCAGCGCCGCTTCCGCAAACCGGCGGTCATACTTCGCGCGCTCCTGGTATGCTGCGCGCTTCCTCCGCTGCTCTTCACGTTTTTTCTTTTCCTCGTCGGAAACCGCCGGCTCTTCCTTCTGCGCATCCTCTTGCGGCTGCGGCGTGCGCTCGAAATCGCTCTTCAAATATCCAACGCGCAGTTTTCGCCAGTCGAGCTGCGCGTCCCAATTAAACGCGGCGTTCTTCACCGTGCGATCTTTTCCGTCCGCGCCATAAATAGCGCCTAGAACGAGAGCACAATCTTCCACCGAACGGCAGATTGGACCCAGTTTGTCCATGCTCCAGGACAAAGCCATTGCCCCTGTACGTGGCACTAGCCCGAAGGTCGGGCGCAAGCCCGTGCAACCGCAACGTGTTGATGGCGAAGAAATCGAGCCCAGCGTCTCCGAACCAATGCTGAAAGCCACGCACCCGGCGGCCGTAGCCGACGCCGGTCCCGCTGAAGATCCACTTGAGCCTTGCGCCGGATTCCAAGGGTTGCGGGTCTTTCCGCCGAACCATACGTCGCCTTCCGCCAACGCGCCCAGCGTGAGCTTCGCCACCAGCACAGCGCCGGCGGCGTCCAGTCGCTGCACGACAACCGCGTCCTCATCGATCGTTTGCGTCTCGAAGCCGGCCGCGCCCCAAGTAGTGCGATAGCCTTTTACCGCGAGCAAGTCCTTTGCGCCCCAAGGCAGGCCGTGCAGCGGCCCACGATATTTTCCCGCGGCAATCTCGCGATCCGCATCCTTGGCCTGCGCTCTTGCGCGCTCTTCGGTGAGCGTCACAGTAAATTTTAGCGTGGGGTCATAACGCTTTGATCGTTCCAAATACATTTCTGTGAGCGCGCTAGACGAAACTTTCTTGGTGCGCACCAATTCGGCGAGTTCTCGGACGGTTGCAAACGCCAACTGGTCAAGATTCTTCGGCACAGAAACGTTCGGCGCGGGAGATACCCGTTCCGGCTTCCGTTCCGTCTCGTACTTCGTTCCGTCTACTACCGGATCAAACAGCAGCGCCGGCTCAACGGAGTTCGGCATGTGCAGCGCGTAGATTGCTTCGTAGCCCTTCGCTTGCTCGTTCAAGTTGTCCAGCATCAGCTGCTTGTAATCCTCGGAGATCGTCACGTCGGCAAGAGTCGCGGCAGCCTCAATCATTTCCTTCGTAATCTTCACCGCGCCCTTTGCGTGCGTCTGCGCCCAGAGCACTCCCGGAAACAAGTTGGAACCCAGACCCAAGCCACTGCACGCCGCTACAAAACGCCGCCGATCCATCATTCGGTTCGCCCCCTCGCAGATTCGCAAGCGGCGGCACTATACCATTTTGTTGACGGTCAAATTGTCGAAACGCGGTCAATACACCTCTCTCAATCGCTAGCAGTCCAAAAACGAAAAGCCGCCTCCCCTCCGCGAAGGGGAAGCGGCTCTCGCACCGCGAAGTAGAAGTTGTATTGAGCGACTTACCTTCGCGAAGATCCTCCGCTGGCCTTGCCCTTACCCACGCCTTCCTTCGAAACCTGCGCTTGCATTTGCTTCGCTTCTTGCAGGTGCGATTCCAGGGTGGGCAGGGTTTCCTGCGCGTACTGCTTTACGGGCGCAGTCTGCGCAGTGCTGGCTTCGTGCTTGAATTCCGCTACGTCCTTCTCATGATCGCGGACCATCGTCCGCGCATACGCCTTATCGAACTCCGGACCCGAAAGCTTCTCGAGTGATCGATACGTTGCCGCATCCTTGCTGTTAACATCGGTGGGAAAGTTGACGTGTTCCTGATTCGCGACCTGTTTCAATTGTTCATTGGCCTTGGTATGGTCGTTGACCATACGCTCGGCGAATTTCTTGACTTCCGGGCTCTGCGCTTTTTCTTGCGCCAATTGCCCGAGCTTCACCTCAGCCATATTTCCTTCCGCTGCGTTACGAATAAACCCTTCGTTGGAATACGCGGTGCTTGCGCGACGCGCGCTTTCCTGTTTTGTTGGCGCCGTCTCCTGATGCGCGAGCACCGCCCAGCATCCTAAGAATGTGCAGAACGTGGTCACACCCGCCACATAGAGCACTTTTGCCAGAGATTGATTCATGGTCCCTCTCGTGAAGCCTGAAATGTTACGGGCTAGCTGTGAGGACAATAGCCACCTAGGGGAGCCCCAGCAATCCAGCGATGCATGTAGGAGTTATTGAATACCTGCTGTATTCCCCTTTAGACACAACAACTTAGGGGAATGCTCATGGCCAAACCCCGCGCCGAGACCTGGATATTTGCGGTGCGGTAAGAAAGGTTTCCATCGCATCGGACATTGCACAAGAAATCCGCTTCGATCCGTCAGCCCCGCGCGGGGCCGGGTCAGCCTAACCACTGGGGATTGTGCGCCGTACCGTCAAAATTGGTCGTGGTCTTGTACCCCTCAAACTCACCATTTTGCGCGGCGTCTTTTGTCTTCGCCAACAGCGCCGCCATTTGCGTCTCGTTCATCGACTTGAAGGTTTTCGCCGCCGTCACTGCCTGCTCCACCAGCTTCACGGAATCGCATCCGGTAATCACCACACTGGTTGGCAGGCTCATGGAATAATGCAGGCACTCCATCGGCTCCACAGTCTTACTGCGCAGAATAATCCCATCACCCATTGGCTTCATGCCTAGGACACCGATCTCCTTCTTCACTAGCATTGGCAACACTTTCTTTTGAAAGCTGTTGTAGTGCGCGTCCATCACGTTCAAAGGCATCTGGACCGTATCGAAGTGAAACTGATGCGTGTCCGCGACCTGTAGCATCTTTAAGTGAATATCTGGACTCTTGTGTCCGGTAAATCCGATGTAGCGGATCTTGCCTGCTTCCCGCGCCGCAACAAGCGCCTCCAACCCTCCCCCGGCGGCAAACACCCGATCCGGATCTTCCATCCGAATGATTTCATGGATTTGCAGCAGGTCGATGTGATCCGTCTGCAACCGCCGCAGCGACTCTTCTAATTGCTGCGCCGCCGCTTGCTTGGTCCGCCCATCGATCTTGGTCATCAAGAACGCACGCTGCCGGTATCCATCGCGTAGCGCCTTGCCCATGCGCACTTCGCTTTCGCCGCCGTTGTAATCCCAGCAGTTGTCCATAAAATTGATTCCGCTGTCCAGCGCCGTTCGAATGATCCGGATGCTCTCCTGTTCATCCTTCTGGCCGCCGATGTGATAACCGCCAAGCCCGACCATCGAAACCTTTTCGCCCGTGCGCCCCAGCGTCCGCCTGGGCACTTCACTCTTGGTATCCGCCGCCCACGCCATTTTTTCGGCGCTGGCCCCTAACGTCGCCGCCACACCCATTTCCAAGAACTCCCGCCGCGTCACGCCCCCGCTTTTCTCTTCCACTCCGTTGCCGTTTCGCTCGTTATCTTCGGATTCGCGCATGAGCTCTTCTCCTTAATTCAGAGGCCGAGATCTTTAGCGTACACCCGTGTACACCCCCGAATAAAACCGCTAACGATGTCCCCCGTTGGGTCTCACAAGCGAGCCTCCCAGCCTTGACCTCTGGCATATTTCGACTGCTTGGACGACAATGACTCCCGCTGCAAAGCCTTCGCTAACGAGGTGCGGCATGTCTTCTCTCCATCGTGCGCTGATCGTCGGCTCCTTTTCTCTGCTCACCTTTCTTGTGGTCAAGAATGGCAACTCCCGGCCGTCGTCTTCCACTGGCCTGCTCGTCGTCGCCAATCAAAAAGAGCATACGCTGCTGCTGGTTGATCCCGAGAGCCGCCGCGAACTGGCCAAGATCTCGGTCGGCGTCAACGGCCACGAGGTCGCCGTTTCGCCCGATTCCCGCTTCGCTTACGTCCCAATTTACGGCAACTCCGGCGTCGGCAAGCCCGGTACCGACGGCGCAACGATCGACATTATCGACCTGGAGCAACGTAAGCTCGCCGCCACGGTGGATCTTGGCAAGCCTCTGCGACCTCACGAACCGCTCTTCGGACCCGATGGCATGCTCTACGTCAGCGCCGAGTTAGCCCAGGCCCTCGATATCGTCGACCCGGCGACCCGCAAGATCATCGCGGAAGTACCCACCGGCCAGCCCGAATCACACATGTTCGTGCTGAGCAAAGACGGGCGCCGCGCCTACACCTCCAACGTTCACGTCGGCACGGTCAGCGTTCTCGATATCGAGAATCGCAAACTCATCACCACGATTCCCGTCGCTAAACAGATCCAGCGCATCTCCATTTCTCCGGACGGTGCCTATGTTTTCACGCACGATCAAGACGCTCCACGCATCGCCGTCATTGACACCAGGACCAACAAAGTCACCAACTGGATTGAGATTCCCGATTTCGCCTACGCCTCCGAGCCCACTCCCGACGGCCGCTTTCTTCTTGCTGTGCTCCCGCGCGCTAATCGCACCGTCGTCATCGACACTAAGACCCTTAAAGTAGTCAAATCGTTTGACGTTCCCCAGCAGCCGGGCGAAATCCTCATCCGTCCCGATGCGGCCGTCGCTTATATCACCTGCATGCCTGCGGGGAAAATTGCCGTCCTCGATCTTCGCGCCTGGCAGCTCCAGCCTGCTATCGACTTAACTCCGGGCGTCGATGGCATGGCCTGGTCCGCAAAATAGGTCTCCGATCCGCTTTTGTGCTCGGCGCTTTGGGCCGTCCGCGCCCTGTGTGTTAAATTTGTTCCATCTGATGCGTCGGGTCATTGTCATCTGTGCTGCGCTCCTTGCCATGACGCCCGCGATTGCGCAAAAATCGCGGCCACATCACCGCGTTGCGACGCCCACCGCAAAACCGCTCTCCACTTATGATTGCGGACACAACCTTACACTCCACCTGAGCGCTCCCGAACCCACTCAAGGGAGCCTGCTCCTTCTAGAACTCCGCAGCACCACGCAACAGATCACCGAAATCAAAGCCACCTGGGATAACCGCGAAATCCCCTTCTGGCAAGAGCCCAAATCTAACGAAAAATCGCCGGACATCTGGCGCGCGCTACTCGGCGTGGATTTAGACCTGAAGCCGGAAAATTACCCGCTGGCGCTTGCGACAAAAACCGAGTCCGCCGAAGAAATATCTTGCTCGGCAACAATTGACGTGAAGGAAGGCAAGTTCGCGACCGAAAGCCTCAAGGTCGCCCCCAATTTTGTCGAGCCCAATCCCGAACAACTCGCCCGGGCCGAAGCCGAGCGCCAGCGCTTGCGTACGATTTTCGCGACCATCACGCCCGAGCGGCTCTGGGACGGCAAGTTCCGCTACCCCCTGACGGGAATCACCACGGGAGGTAACTTCGGCAAGCGCCGGATCCTGAACGGCAAAGCCGGCTCACCCCACGGTGGCGTCGACTTCCCTGCACCCGCTGGTACACCTGTTTACGCCGCCCAGCGTGGCCGGGTCGTGTTAGCCGAGCCGCTCTATTTTTCCGGCAATACCGTAATCCTCGACCACGGCCTTGGGCTCTACACCTTCTACGCCCACTTCGAATCTATCTCTGTCCTGCCAGGCGAGCTCGTCGACACTGGCGTAGTTCTCGGCAAAGTCGGCGCCACGGGCCGCGTCACCGGCCCACACCTCCACTGGGCCGCCACGGTAAATCGCGCCCGCACCAACCCCCTCCAACTCATTTCTCTGCTGGCAACCGGCAACTAGATCGGCGTTCTTCGTTTTCGTCCGCATCAGGCTGCCGGAATCCGTGAGAGTGTTGTCACAGCCTTGTCAGCTCCCCTTAGGAACGTGCCTAAAGCATAATAATTACGTGGGCACACCTTGTCGCCTGTTCGATTGATTCGCACTTTCTCCCACCGTAACCTCGGTCCTAGTACGACGTAACGCTTCGGCGTTCTGCGGAAACTTTCGCGGCTATGCTGCTTTGCTGCACAACAAAGGGCTCAGAGTGAATGTTCGGACACTCCAGGGCAGAGCGATTTCGTCATCTGGGGTCGGAGCACTGAAACAGCTAAGGAGCAGGTATCGCCAATGAAGCCCGCTATAAAGCTTTCTCTTACTTCGTGCGTAGCAATAATCGCGCTTGTTATGACTTCGTGCAGCGGCCTTAAGAATACGGGGGGCACCGGCTCAGGATCCGGATCAGGGTCGGGCTCAGGGTCCGGTTCAGGTTCCGGTTCCGGCTCGGGCGGCGCAACCGGCCCGTTCACCATCGGCGGAAGCGTGCTTGGTCTTAGCGGCAGCGGCCTCGTTCTGCAAGACAACGGGGGCGATGACCTACCGGTGACTGGCACGGGTACGGTCGCCTTCACTTTCAAGACCTCGATCGCTAGCGGCGGCACGTACAACGTCATAATTAAGACCCAGCCTTCCAGCCCGACCCAGACTTGCAGCGTCGCCAGCGGCACTGGCACGGCCACCGCGAATGTGACGACTGTACAAGTCGTTTGTGCGCCTGTTTTCACCATCAGTGGCTCCGTTACCGGCCTCCTTGGCACAGGGTTAACCTTGCAAGACAACGGCGGCGACAATCTCAAGGTCAGCGGCACGGGCAACGTGAATTTTACGTTTGCCAACCCTCTTATCAGTGGCGCGGCATACGCGGTTACTATTCTCACGCAACCCACGACGCCAGTGCAGACTTGCACCGTCGTCAATGGTAGCGGCACAGTTAGCGGAAATGTCAGCAACATCAACATCGTTTGCTCCCAGCCGGGCTTCTCCATTGGTGGATCCGTGGTCGGACTTATTACCGGCCCTGGCGACACCATGGAACTGCAGAACAACGCGGGTGACAACCTGCTCGTCACAGGGGATACCACGTTCACCTTCGCCACTCCGGTCACCAACGGCGGTCTCTATAACGTCAGTGTTTTCCTTCCGCCCACCAGCCAACCGCAACGGTGCAATGAGTTCTTCTTTACCGGGATCGCTACTGGCAATGTATCGAGCGTCATAATCGATTGTCAGCACAACGATTGGGGCTGGGATAGCTGGCAGCTTCCGGAAACCGCCAAGGCTAACAATTTCGCTGCGGTCACGACTCCTCTCAAGACGCCTACCACGTTGCGAATACCTAGTGTCGGTGAACCTGGGGGTCGTGATTTTGCTGTCACCTGGACGGACAATGCTGGCAGGAAGTGGCTCTTTGGCGGAAAAGGCTATCCGTACAAAATTACGCTCCCCCCGAATGTCATACCGGACAACCTCTTGAACGATCTGTGGGTTTGGGACGGCGAATGGATTCCGGCCAACCTTCCGATGTATCAAAATAGCGGTGGCGATTTCGTCGTCGATCCTACCCCACTCAAATCCCAAGATGTTTCCGGCGCTTATGGCACGTTGGGCGCTGCCACGCCCGGCGCGGCGCCTGGCTCCCGGTGGGGTGGCTCGACCTGGACCGATGCCGCCGGTAATCTCTGGATGTTTGGCGGACAAGGATTCGATTCTTCACCCTCGCAAGACAGCGCCCTTCTCAACGACGTTTGGGAATGGGTTCCCGGAGCCCTCGACAGCCATTTCGCCGGACAAGGGATTGCGGGCACGTTCACGGGTCAGTGGATCTGGCAGGGCGGCTCCAACACCGGTAACCAGAGCGGAACCTATGGCACTCAGGGGGTGGCAGCCGCCGGGAATGTCCCGGGTGGCCGCTGGGCGGCAGCTACGGCCACAGATCCTACGGGAAATGTCTGGCTGTTCGGCGGTCAGGGCTACGACTCTGCTGGCAAGGTCGGCCTGCTCAACGACCTGTGGGAGTACAGCCCGACAACTGGGCAGTGGACTTGGATTGGGCCCTCAAATTCCAACGCGGCCAACCAAAATGGGAGCTACGGCACTATGGGAACTGGATCCGGTACCACGGCTCCAGGTGGCCGCCAGCATGGAACTCTCTGGGCTGATGCCAACGGCAACATCTGGTTGTTCGGCGGATTCGGCTTCGATTCCGCGGGAACGGGTTCGCCCGAGGGAGCGATTCTCAACGACCTTTGGAAGTTCAACACGACGACGAAGCAGTGGACTTGGGTCTCGGGCGGCGGCACGACCGGGCTCGCAAATCAGGCCGGGACATACGGGACTCAAACGGCCGGGGCTGCGGCTAATGTTCCGGGTGCACGCTGGGGTTCGGTGGGCTGGGTTAACCCGGACGGAGACCTCTTCTTCTTCGGCGGTTGGGGTTATGGTGCCAGCACCACTCAGGGCACTGGATTCCTGAACGACATTTGGGAATATGACCACGCGACTGGACAATGGACCTGGTGGAAAGGCAGTAGTGGAGTCAATCAACAAACTGCAATCCTAAGTCCTGCCGGTGCACCTTTTGTGAACAACGTGGTTAGTGGCCGCAGGGGTGCTGCTATATGGCAGCCGGATCCACTTGGTTACGTTACGGTGTTCGGCGGCGAAGGCTACGACACGACTCCGGGCGCACCTCCCGGATACCTCAACGACTTGTGGGATTACTTGCCGTTCCCATGATGTCGGCATTAGTTCTACAGTTTGAGCGAAATGCGATGATTCCAGCCCCGCCCTTCAACAAGGCGGGGCTTTTCGCGTCGAATCGAACTCTGTTTGAATACTACGTCGACGACACCGACTAGCGCCATCAATTGGGTTTCGGAGGACCGCCGCCTGCACCGTCAGGAGTTTCGGATACATCCCCACCATTAACTTGCGGAGCCGTCTCGTCGAGCAGCGCTGCCACGCCTTGCGGCTTGGCGTCTAGCTCCTCCTGTATGGCGTTCAGCAGCAGGTTTCCATCCAGCCCCTTCCCCAGAACGCGACGAATGCCGAACTTCTTAGCCTCTGCGACAACCGCCGGGATATTGTTCACCGTGTGGAGGAGAATTGGGGCGTTTGGCAAAATCTTTAAGATCTCGCGTGCCGCAAGCAGACCGTTTAGGCCTTCCATGGCGAGGTCCATGATAACTACATCGGGCTTGAGTTCGGTGGCCTTGCGTACGGCATGGAGACCGTCATTGGCTTCGCCGCAGACAACCCAGCCCGCGCGAGACTCGATTAATAGCTTGAGCAATCTACGAACGACATCGCTCCCGTCCGCTATGAGAATTCGCGTCATTCCGAGCCGCTGGGACCGAGAAATGTGTCGAGGCATTCCAGGAGTGGCGCCAAGCCATTAACCTTGGAGAGAACCGTCGCAACGCCGAATGCGGAGGATTTGGATCCAGGCACCTGCTCTGCATACAGCGTGAGCAAAATTATGGGGATCCCGGGCAGCGCATTCTTGATTACCGTCGCCGCCTCGAGGCCATTCATCAAAGGCATCGCCAGATCCATCACAACCAAATCGGGTTTGAGCTGGGCGGCCTTTTCAATGGCTTCAATGCCATTCGCGGCTTCCCCGCAAACTCGAAAGTTCGTGAGTCCCTCGACCGCCGCGCGGATCGTGAAGCGTTCAAAGTCGCTATCATCAACGAGGAGGATGTTACGGGATGGAGGCACCGTGTCCGCGCCGCGCTGTGAGTGTATAGAATCCGACATTTAGCCATGGTCAACTCCCGTGTCTATTCAAAACAATACAGTAAAGACCCGAGTCACTTGCCTTGTTGCGAACCCGGTCGCGTAGGGTAAAAACCCGATTGCGACACAGCATGCTTGATTTAACATTTGCTTTAACACCATGCGTGAAAACGCTCAAACGGCGAGACCGACCCTCGCCGACTGACAGGTGCCTGCCTCCTCCTCACACCGAACACAGGCACCTGTCCCCTCTAAACCCGAAAGCAGCGGCAAGACGTCGGCTTGGGTGCGACCATCGAGGAGCAGCGCGGCAATGCGGCGAAACGCATGCCGACTAGCTATGGGTCAGGGCTTGGCTACCGGATATTTGGGCCTGGGCGGAATTCCTTTGTAGTTCTTCAGGCCTTCGTTGGCTAGGTCGATCGCCTTTTCCAATTGCGCGTCGTGGCCGCTGACCACCAAGTCCGGGCGCTCAGGGACTTCGTAGTCGGGATCGACGCCGCGATTCTCTACGATCCATTCGCCCCCATTGTCGGTGGACCAGAACGCGAATTCGGGCGCAGTGACAAAGCCGCCATCACGCAAGGGAATGCCACGAGAGATGCCGACGAGGCCGCCCCAAGTGCGCGTGCCTACGATGGGACCGATTTTCTCCCGGCGGAAGAACCACGGGAAAGCATCGCCGCCGGAACCCGCGAGTTCATTGGCGATCATTACTTTCGGGCCGTAGATCGCGACGGGTGGCCAGCCGATGTCAGCGCCCTCGCGAGGGGCAAGCACCGCGAGTAGCTGGCGCTTAAGTTTTTCCGTGTAGAAGTCGGGAATTTGGCCGCCGGAGTTGCTGCGCTCGTCGACGATGATGCCGTCCTTGTCGAGCTGCCCGCTGAACTGTTTGTCGAAAGCGATGATGCCGGGAATCGTTGTGTCCGGCACGTGCATGTAGCCGATGCGGCCGTGAGTAGCTTCTGCAACCTTGCGGCGATTGGTTTCGATCCAATCGAGGTAATGAGGGCCATTTTCGTTGGCGACGGTCTTGACGGTGATATCCCACGCGCCGTCCGGAGAAGGCTTGGAGTTGATCTTCAGCGTAGCGATCTTCCCGGCAAGATTCTGGAAGTAGGCGTAGATGTCGACATTGGCGCGGACTTCACGGCCATCAACAGCGATGAAGTAATCGCCGGCTTTGACCTTCAGGCCCGGTTCGGTGAGCGGCGAGCGGGTGGCTTCGGCCCAATTTTCACCGGGATAAATTTTTGCGATGCGATAGTAGTTGCCCGCAGCCTCGAAATCGGCGGCAAGCAAGCCGACGCCAATTCTTGCAGGTTGGGGTTGGTCGCCACCGCCGACGTAGGTGTGTGACGTGCTCAGTTCGGCGATCATTTCGCCAATCAGATAATTCAGATCCGCACGATGCGCGACCCAGGGCAGCAGCGCCTCGTAGCGATCGCCGATCTGCTTCCAGTTGTGGCCGGTCATGGCCGGATCCCAATAGAAATCACGTTCTATGCGCCAGGCTTCGTGGAAAATTTGGAGCCATTCTTGGCGGGGATCGACCTGAACTTGCAAGCCACCCAGGTCCAACTTCCCTTCCCCCATCTTCTTTCCGGGAGCGGCATCAATTACGCCGTATACCGGGCCAGCTTTGTAGATAAGCTTTTTGCCTTCTTTATCGAGGTCGTATCCGTCGATGCCTTCGAGGAGAACTTTGTCCTCACGCTTTGTCACATCGTAAACGTGTAGGACGTTGCGAGGCTTTTGCTGATCGTCGGTGCCAAACTGGCGGGCCTCCTGCGGTGTCGTGAGATAGAAAAATTTGTCCTTGCGGCCGGCGAGGCCGCTGAGAATGGCGGCCGGGAGAGGCACGGGGGCGACCCGATTGCCGATGCCGTCTACATCGACTTGAATGGGCTTGATGGGTTCTTCTTTTTTTTCTTCCTTCTTCTCGTCTTTTTTCTCGTCCTTCTTTTCTTCGTTTTTCTTCGCGTCTGAAGACTTCTTTTCGTCTTTTTTGTCGCTCTCGTCTTTCTTTTTCTCGTCGGCTGCTTTTTCTTCATCGCTCTGAGGCTTAAAAGGCGATTCCTCGTCGGCCTTTAGCGTGACGGCGAAAATGCCGTCCGTGGAGTAGTAGTTATAGCGTTGATCGAGCTGGCCAATGCTGGGATAGAAGAAACGAGTGGAGATGAAATACAGATACTTCCCGTTGTGGTCGAAGACTGGATTGTTGTCGTTGTAAAAGCCGGTGGAGATCTGCGTGGGTTTCTTCGTTTCGAGCGAATAGATGAATACATCGTTCGCGCCGCGACGGTGTGGTTTGGAATATGTGAGCCAACGGCTGTCGGGCGACCATGTAGCGTCGGTAATGTCTCCGTAATCGCTCTTATCGACCTCGATCGGTTTTTTCTCGTCGAGGGACACGTACCAGAGTCGATGGGTTTTATCCCAATAAAGAAGCTTCTTGCTATCTGGCGACCAGGAAGGTCCATACCGGTAAACGCCGCCATCCGCCGTGATACGCGTTGCTTCGCCGCCCATCTGGGGGCGAGTGTACAGCTCGTACTCGCCAGTCTTGTCCGACAGAAACGCGATAGATTTGCCGTCGGGCGACCACGCAGGATTGAGTTCGTGGACGCTGGAAGTGTCCGTGCTCAGGTCGCGAATGCTGCCGTGCTCTGTGGGCACGGTGAAAACATTGCCGCGTGCTTCGAAAAGCGCGCGGGCGGCGGAGGGCGAAAGCGAGAAGCTGCCGATATTTTGCGCTACGTTTTTGAATTCGGGCCGCGCCTCCAAATCTTCGGCGTGGACCTGGATGGGAATATTGCGCGGCTTTCCGTTTGGCAGGTTAAATTCATAAAGAAGCCCGCCGTTTTCATACACGATGGCATCGGGACCGAGGCTGGGCCACTTGATATCGAATTCCTTGTAATCGGTGACCTTCTTGGTTTGTTTGGAGGCCAGGTCGTAGCTGTAGAGATTCATCACGCCTTCGCGATCGCTGATGAAATAGATGGTGTTGTCATGCCACATGGGAAACATATCCATGCCGCTGGACTTGGGCAGCTCTTCGTAGGTGTTTTTCTTCAGGTCGTAGATGGCGATGGGGAGATTCCAGCCGCCGCGATAGCGCTTCCAAGTGCGAAGTTCCTGCGAGCTTTCGATATAGGCGATCTTGGTGCCGTCGGGCGAGAAACTGGTGAGGTCGCCCCGAGGAACGGGCAAAGCCTTTGGTAGGCCACCTTGCGTGGAGACCAGATAAAGGCGCGTAGTGCGATTCGGTGGGGCCACGGCGCGATCGGAGCGAAACAGAACATTTTTGCCGTCCGGAGACCAACCTAGAACGATGTCGGTTGACGGGTGATAAGTGAGCCGCTTCGGCTCGCCGCCCTCAGCAGGAATGATGTAGACATCGGGGTTGCCATCGTAGGCGGCAGTGAAGGCGATCCATTTTCCGTCGGGAGAAAATTTCGGGTAGAGCTTGTCGCCCGCGCTGGAGGTGAGGCGGCGGGCGGCCCCTCCTTCGCGTGAGGAGGTCCAAAGATCGCCGGCATAGGAGAAGACGACCTTGTCTTTGGAAATGTCGGCGTAGCGGAGAAGGCGTGTGGGCCCGGAAGGAACCTGGTCCGCGGGCGTGGACTGTCCGTGCGAGGTGGAATGGACACCCAGCAGCGCAGTGAGAAAGATTGCAAGTGTCAGGAACAGACGGATGTGTTTAGTTCTCATTGCGCGCCTTCTCCAATTTGAGGGAGTTTCGGTTTAGTCTGCGACGCAGGGAAAGTGCATCCAACGTTGCGCAGGGCATTATATTGGACGGAGAGTTTAGAAGAAAGTTTATGCTTTTTGACAAAAGCGTGTGTTGCTCGGCAGGCAACGCTTTGAAGGGAGACTTTTGCTGATGGCGCTCTCAGGATATGCTTCCGTGTATAACATGAATACTGGTTTTCAGCTTGTTTGGAAAAAGCGCGGCTGCTTGATGCCCGGAGTTCGCGGATGAGCTTTCGTGCCAAGCTGTTTTTGATCTTCCTAGTGACCGTGCTGGCGTCGGTGTCGGTGGTCGCCTACGGCGTGACGCATTACACGCGCTCAGCCTTCGAGGAGATGGATAAAGAACGCACCGAGGCACTGGTAGCGCAATTCAACAAGGAATTTGAGCAGAGCGGCGATGGGATGGTGCAGCAGGTAGAAAACGTCGCGAACGGCGAGATCACTCTGAAAGTGGCCATAGACCTGGCGCGGCCGAATGTGGACCAGTCCTTGTATGTGCACGATGCAATCGGAGTAGCGCAAGATCACGCGCTCGATTTCATGGAGTTTGTGAATTGGGACGGGACAATTATTTCTTCGTCGCAGTATCCAGCGCGAGTTGGTTATAAGAATGATTGGGTTACGGCCACCAAAGATTGGCACGGAACAAGCGCATTTTTGAAGCGGGAAGATCTACCGGATGGCGTGGCCCTTTCCGTGGCTGCGGTTCGCACCGTTTCCGGTGGCAACGACAAGAACCTCTACATTATTGGAGGCCGCAGGTTGGACCAGCGCTTTCTGGCATCGCTGGTTCTGCCCTCGGGGATGCGCGCCCTGCTGTATCGAAACCTCGAGCCGGCATTCGTTTCGTCTGCGTTACTGGATGTCAATGGCACGGCGGATGAAGCAGACCGCTTTCGGCCGCTGATCGAGCAGGTTCAGAGGAAGCCGCAAAAATTGGTGGAAATGATTAAGTGGACCACAGATGCGGCTTCTGCAGAAACGTTTCATGCCATGCCTTTGCTGGGAAGGAATAATGAACTGCTCGGGGTGCTGCTGGTCGGTAGCTCGCGTAAGGAATTGGTACTGCTGACACAACGCATCGTGACGACTGCGGCGCTAGTGGCTGCGGCTGCGATTCTGGTGGGTTTGCTGGTGAGCTTTTGGGTGGCCGCGCGCATTACGCGTCCGGTCGAAGAGCTTGCGGAAGGCGCGCGAGAGGTGGCGACCGGGCGCTGGGACACGCGGATCGATGTGCGTGGGACCGATGAAATCGGCCAATTGGGGACCGCGTTCAACGACATGACGCGCACCCTGGCCGTGCAGAAGGAAAAGCTCGTGCAAACGGAGCGCGTGGCCGCGTGGCGCGAATTGGCTCGACGGCTGGCGCATGAGTTGCGCAATCCGCTGTTTCCCATGCAAATCACCGTGGAGAACATGCAGCGCGCCAAGCAACTCGAGGCGAAGCAATTCTTGGAAGTTTTCAACGAATCCACGGCCACATTGAAGACCGAGCTGGCGAATCTGAACACGATTGTGGGACGCTTCAGCGACTTTTCGAAGATGCCGACGCCGCAATTTACGAAAGTGAATGTGAATGAGATTTTGCGAACGGCAGTTCGATTATTTGAGGCGCAATTCAACGCGGTGGGCAAGCCGACGATCACGACGGAATTCTTCTTGACCGAGCCTTTGCCGGAAATTGATGCGGACGCGGATCTCTTGCATAAGGCCTTCCAGAATTTAGTGCTGAATGCGTTGGACGCTATGCCGGCAGGCGGGACTCTGACGCTGCGCACGCTCGAACGCGAGCGCAATATACGGATTGAGGTCGCAGACACAGGGAAGGGGCTGACGCCGGAAGAGTGCTCGCGGCTCTTTACCCCCTACTACACGACGAAACAGCAGGGCACGGGCTTGGGACTTGCCATCGTGCAAGCGGTCGTGAGCGATCATCACGGAACGATCAGCGTCACCAGCGATGAAGGACGCGGGACCTCCTTTAAAATCGAATTGCCGCAGCGCCAGGCGGGGCAACGTCCGAACCCCAGCCCTAACGCGACCGCGGATGCGAAAACTTCGCCGAAGACTCTGGCAGCGGCAAGCGACTAACTGACGCAGCGCAAAGGACCGATGCTTGCCCCGCAAAGCTCACCTGTTACTCGTTGACGACGACCCGAACACTCTGGCCTCCCTTTCTCGAGCCTTCCGTTTGGCTGGCCATGAAGCGACAGTGTGCGACAACGCTGGACGCGCACTGGATCTATTGCGTACGGAAAATTTCGATCTGATTCTTTCCGACGTGGTGATGCCGGGGAAAAGCGGCCTCGAGCTGCTGGAAGACCTCAAGAAGAGCGGCATCAAGACTCCCATCGTGCTGATTTCCGGGCAGGCAAATATTGAAATTGCGGTGCGCGCGACGAAGCTCGGGGCGCTGGATTTTCTGGAGAAGCCGCTTTCGACGGACAAGTTGCTCGTCACGGTGGAAAATGCGCTGCGGTTGTCGCGTTTGGAAGATGAAAATCGCGAGCTGCGGCAGCGCTTGGGCAAGCACGAGTTGATCGGCTCGGGAGCGGCAATGTCTCGGCTGCTGGCGCAAATTGAACGCGTCGCAGCAAGCGAGACGCGCGTCTGTATTCTCGGAGAGACTGGGACCGGGAAAGAGTTGGTTGCCCGCGCGATCCATGAGAAATCGGCGCGCCGCGAAAATGCATTTGTGACGCTGAACTGCGCGGCAGTGCCGGCGGAATTGATCGAGTCAGAACTGTTTGGGCACGAGAAAGGCGCGTTCACGGGAGCCGCCGCGAAGCATGCGGGCAAATTCGAGCAGGCGGATGGCGGCACTTTGTTCTTGGACGAGATCGGCGATATGCCGTTGGCCATGCAGGCAAAATTGCTGCGCGTCCTGGAAGAAGGCGAAGTCGAGCGAGTCGGAGGGGACAAGCCGATTCGCGTGAACGTGCGCGTGCTCGTGGCGACCCATCGCAATCTCGAAGACTTGGTCAAGCAGAACGGGTTTCGGCGGGATCTATTTCATCGCGTGTACGTTTTTCCGCTGGCATTGCCGCCATTGCGCGAGCGCCCCGAGGATTTTCCGGACCTGGTGCGGCACTTTGCGCTGCAGGTTGCGGCGCAAAATGGATGGAAAGAGAAAGCCTTCGCAGAGGATGCCATTGCGGAACTGCGGCGATACGGTTGGCCCGGAAATGTGCGCGAGCTGCGCAACGTGGTGGAGCGACTGGTGTTGCTCGCCGGCGAAGGCGCGGTGAGTGGCGCGGACGTACGGATGATTCTGCCGAGCGCGGGCCCGGGCTCTGCGGAGGGACATGGCACCGTCACTGATTCGAGCGCGGAGTCTTTCGGGACGCTGGCGGAGCGGACCGAAGCGTTCGAAAAGGAAGTGCTGCTCGCGGAAATTCGACGCCACAATTTCCACATGACGAATGTGGCCCGGGCGCTCGGACTGGAACGCAGCCACCTTTATAAGAAATGCCAGCAACTGGGAATTGACCTGCAATCTTTGCGTCGGCCTGAATAAATCCAACCTTATGCCTGTAAGTACATGAAAACAGGGGCAATTTTGCGCTTGACAGGATATCGCATATTGCGATATAAAAATCGCAAATAGCAATAGGTGGCTCCTCACATGACTCTAGGCGACAAGCTCCGTTCCCTCCGCTCGGTGGAAGGTTCACTGCGCGGGCTTGGCAGGCCGATGACTCAATTTGAACTCGCTACGGCCATGAAGCGCGAATTGGGCCGCGGGCTTAGCCAGGCCTATCTCTCGCAAATTGAGAGCGGCGCGCGCCCGCACCTGACGCACACCACCCGCGAGTTGCTGGCGCGGTTCTTCAAAGTCTATCCGGGCTTTCTGGTAGACGATCCGGAAGGCTATACGTCCGGGCTGCAGTCGGATCTGCGGGCCGAAGACGCGAAGATCGATTCGTGGCTGTTTGGCGGTGTCGAGCAGTTCTCCGCCGATCCATCGCTCAGCGAAGCATTGTTGACCATTGCTGAGGTCGACGATTCGCGACGCGCGCTGTTGCTGTTGGGCGAAATTCTTCGCGTGCCGGGCTTGGCGGACCGGCTACACGAAGTGCTGCGGCCGGAGTCTGACGTCGGTGAAGGTGAGCAACCGCGCCGAGGGCATCCGCCACCGCCGGCGAATTAAAGCAAGCGGTCTGCGTACCGGATTCCAGCCCGCGCACGGAAAGTGCGCTCGAGGTGCCGTATGACCTGGTCTGATTTTTATCTCTTCTGCTTCATCGTAGGCTTCGCGCTCAGCCTGGTGTCATTCCTGGCTGGAGCAGTGCATCTCCACGTACCGTTTGGCGCGCATGAGCCGTTGCATGGCGGGCATCACGGTGGCGTGGTTGGTAAAGGCATCCCGTCCGGACACGGCGTCCATGCTGCCACGGGGACTTCCTCGCACGGCTCTGATGTCCATGTGCCTTGGCTGAACGCATCGACGGCAATGGCGTTTCTTGCGTGGTTTGGCGGCACGGGATACATCCTCACGCGCGCTTCCCATCTGATGGCTGCTGTGTCTCTGGGTTTGGCGGTGTTGTCAGGGCTCGCGGCGGGCTGGCTCGTATTCAAGTTCATGGCGAGGCTGACGCAGGGAAGCGAATCGCAATTAAACGACGCCGATTACCGCGTCGAAGGCTCGCTCGGAACAATCAGTATTCCCATTCGCCAGGAAGGAACCGGCGAAGTGATTTTCTCGCTCGGAGGAGTGCGGCGCAGCTTCGGCGCACGCTGTGACAACGGCGCCGCAATTGAAAAAGGCGCTGAAGTGGTGATTGAGCGCTATGACAAAGGCATAGCGTACGTGCGGCGCTGGGACGAGTTCACGCGCTAGACGCAAGGAAGACTTTGGACTGGAGCACGACGCAACCAGTCCATGCGGGTAGAAACGGAGGCTTTATGTTTGGGCTGCCATATATTCCGGTAGTAGCCGGCATGAGCATTCTCGCTGTGCTCTTCATCATGACGGTTTTGGCCAAGCTATTTCGCAAAGCGGGTCCCCACGAGGCGCTGATTATTTACGGGCTTCGCGGGACGCGCATCGTCAAGGGCGGCGGCACGATCATCTATCCGATGATCGAGCAGTGTCGCGAACTCTCGCTGGAGCTCATGTCGTTTGACGTCGCTCCGCAGCAAAGCTTGTACACCAAGCAAGGCGTGGCCGTGACCATCGAAGCGGTCGCGCAAATCAAAGTGAAATCCGATCCGGAGTCGATTCGAACCGCGGCGGAGCAATTCCTCACGAAGCGCCCGGAACAACGTGAAGGCCTGATCCGGCTCGTAATGGAAGGGCATCTGCGCGGCATCATCGGGCAGCTCACGGTGGAGCAAATCGTGAAGGAGCCGGAGATGGTTGCCGACCGCATGCGTTCAACGTGCGCGGACGACATGAACAAGATGGGGCTCGAAGTCGTGAGCTTCACGCTAAAGGAAGTGCGCGACAAGAACGAGTACATCACCAACATGGGCCGGCCGGACATTGCGCGCATCAAGCGCGATGCAGAAGTGGCGGCGGCCGAAGCGGACCGCGACATTGCCATCAAGCGAGCCGAGGCGCAGCGCGCCTCCGCAGTGGCAAAAGCGCAAGCCGACCAGGAACGAGTGGCCGCCGAAACGGCTTCGCTGGCCAAGCAAGCGGAAGCCGAACGCGATCTCGACATCAAGAAGGCAAGCTTCCTGGAGGCTACGAAGAAAGCGCAAGCCCAGGCGGACAAAGCCTACGAGATCGAAACCAACGTGCAGCAGCAGCAAGTGATCACGGAAGCGGTACGCGTGCAGCAAGTGGAGCGTGAGGCCCAAGTGAAAGTGCAAGAGGCCGAAATCGCGCGCCGCGAGCGCGAACTGATCGCCACCGTGCTGAAGCAGGCGGAAATCGAGCGCCAGCGCATCCAGACGCTCGCCGAAGCCGAACGCCAGCGCCTGATCAGCGAGGCAGAAGGCCGCGCCTCTTCGATTCGCGCGCAAGGCGAAGCCGAAGCCGAGATCATCTTCAAGAAAGGTGAAGCCGAAGCCAAGGCGATGAATGTCAAGGCCGAGGCCTATCAGGAGTACAACCAGGCCGCGGTGGTCGACAAGCTCATCACCGGCCTCCCGGAAGTAGTGCGCGCTCTCTCGGAGCCGCTCAGCAAAATCGACAAAGTCACGATCGTATCGACAGGCAATGGTGACGCCGCCGGCGCTTACAAACTGACTGGCGACATCACAAAAATCGCGGCGCAAGTTCCTGCGCTATTCGAGGCGCTTTCGGGCATGCAGATGTCAGACCTGCTGGCAAAAGTGCGATTGATCGGGGATCCGTCGCCCAAGCCGGCGCCACCTTCGCTGCCGAATAAATCCTAGCAAATTCCATCTGTCTGGGCAGATCTTGGGATCTGCCCAGGCACTTCCTTGTGAATGGGGAGCCGGGGGATGTCATGACGATGAAACAGAAATTGCTGATGCTGCTGGTCGTCATGCTTGTGATTGTCGCGCTTGTGGCTACGCATTTCGCGGGTCACTTGGCGTTCGTGCTCGACAATTTCTTCGCGTTGATCTTTCCGATACTGAAATTGTGAGAACGGCTTTATCGGCACACTGGTTGGTTTTGAAAGGAGAACATCATGGGACTTTTAGAACGAGTAGGCACTTTAGTTCGCGCGAATCTCAACGACATGATTGACCGTGCCGAGGATCCGCAGAAGATGATCAAGCAAGTCATCCTCGACATGGAGAATCAATACCTGCAAGTCAAAACGCAGGTGGCGGTATCCATCGCCGATCAGCATTTGCTGGAGAAGAAACTGAAAGAGAACGAAGACACCGGAAACGACTGGATGCGCAAAGCCGAGCGGGCCGTCGACAAAAGCGAAGACGATTTGGCACGCGGCGCGCTGGACCGCTACCAAACCGCACTGCGCCTGGCGCAGAGTTATCGCGAGCAGGTCGACGATCAGAGAGCCCAAGTCGAAACGCTGAAGGGCGCCTTGCAGAAGCTGGAGCAAAAATTGGATGAAGCGCGATCGAAGCGCGACCTGCTGCTCGCGCGGCATCGTCGCAGCATGGCACTTGGAAAGGCCGCGCGAGCGCAAGCTGCGATTGGCGATCACTCCAAGGGCGCCACGTTCGACCGTCTGAAGGATCGCGTACACCACAGTGAAGCGGTGGCAACCGCGGAGGTCGAGCTGGTCAGCGACGATATTGGCGAGCGCCTTCATCGCATGGAGCGCGATACGGAGATCGAGCGACTCCTCGCAGATTTGAAGGCTCGTCGCCTCCTGCCAGGCTGAGCCTTCCGTATTTACCTTCTGCTTCGTCTACGTGCGACAATATCGCCCGTGAATCCCTGGCTAATTGGAGCACCGGCCATCGGCGCGGCGGTGGCGGGAATCGCTGCTTACGGCGGCGTACATCCGCGCGCACAGCTTTTTGGTCCGACGATTTGCCGAACGGATTCACCTCGAAAGCTGGCAATCACCTTTGACGACGGGCCCAATCCGGCTATCACGCCAAGGCTGCTGGACCTGCTCGATCGTTATAAAGCATCAAGCACATTCTTCCTGATTGGCCGCTACATTCGCGAGTGCCCCGAACTCGTAACTGAAATTGCCGCTCGAGGTCACGTCGTCGGCAATCACACGGAATCACATCCAAATTTGTTTTGGAAACGCTCGGCCGAGATACGAGTGGAGCTGCGCTTAACACATTCCGCGATCAAGAACGCGCTGGGTGCGCCTCCTAAATGGTTTCGTCCGCCGTTTGGCTTGAGAAATCCGTGGCTTGCCGCGGAAGCACGCGAGCTCAACATGCGCGTGGTAATGTGGACGTTGCTTCCGGGAGACTGGCGCGCGCCCTCGGCCGAGTGGCTGATTCGACGAACGCAGCCAATCGCAGATCGGACACAACGCGCCTTAAAGCACAGCTCGGGCACCGGCGAAATCCTGTGTTTGCACGACGGCAGCCATCGCGAGCAGGGCGCCGATCGCACTCGCACACTGGCGGCACTCGAGCATTGGTTGCCGCGCTGGCGCGACCTGGGCCTCGAATTTGTTACAATCGATCAAGCGGTGAGCGCGCCCGCACCCTAAATATGGACGAGAGAGCCTTTTACACAGAAAAAGAAGAGACGCGGAAGGTCAAACTGGTATGCCCCAGTTGCCGCGGCGAGTTTGAAGCACCCGTGCGCTGGAAGGTGTGCAGGAAGCGAAAAGAGCTTCCGCGCGGCGCAGGCGAAGAAGACCGCAGAAAATTTGCTAAAGCGGCTTCTTACATGGTGCGGCTCGACGACTTAGTGGCTTGCTATAAATGCCGCAAGCGCTTTGAGCTGACCGGCCAGTCCACCGTGCTTATTAGTGATGCGTTGGGCGATCCCAGCGTCGACCCGGAAAATTTCGGCAATCGCTGAAATTCTCCTCGCCTTTTAAATCTCCGGATACATATCGAAAAAAGCTTCGATGGATTGGCGAAACGTCGACTCAATTTCTTCCTTGCTGCCTTCAATCAAGTGCATCGTGACGCGCGCGGTACGTCCGTTCTTCAGCACGATAGTGGCATCCTTGACTTCGCCCAGATCTTCCTCCGGCAGCAATCGCATCCCGTACACGAGCGCCAGTTTCGCCATAGACATCCTCCCTGCCACTGCCCTCAGCGTAGACTGCCCCAATCAAGCGGTCAACGCGTGGCCAGTGAATGAATTTGCGCGTTTGCTTGTACGGCAAGGTATACTGCAGGCATCCGTACCTCTGCTGCCCGCATCGCAGGACAGCATGGAGGGAAATCGTGATCCGCACACGTTCGCTTTTTGCTCTTCGCCTGTTGTTCTTCACGTCCTACGGCTTGGCCTTCGCTCAGCAACCGGAAGGTCCGCAGACGTCCGCGCCACCGCCGGTTGCTCCTGAAGCGCGCCCTGCTGTGGAGAGACGGGCTTCGACCAACGACAAATTGACGGTTCCCGCCGGCACGCGCGTTGCGGTTGTTCTCGAAAATGGCATTTCAACGCGCAGCGCCAAAGCTGGTGATTCGCTCTATTTCCGCACGTCGTTTCCCATCACCCAGAATAATCGCGTCGTTATTCCCGTTGGCTCGTATTTACGAGGCGAACTACTCGAGTCCAAGCGTCCCGGCCGAATCAAGGGCCGCGGCGAATTTCGCATGAAGCTGAACACGTTGATTTTTCCCAATGGATACACCGTCGACTTAAACGCGGAGCCGCGTAGCGCGGACAGCGGCGGCAACGAAACCATGGATCCGGAGGGCAAGGTGACCGGAGGCGGCGGCAAGGGCAAAGACGTAGGAACGGTCGCGACCACGACCGTCACGGGCGCGGGCGTCGGAGCCATTGCTGGCGGGGCCAAGGGCGCAGGGATTGGGGCTGGAATCGGCGGACTTGCTGGACTGGGCGCAGTGTTGCTGACGCGCGGGCCAGAAGCTGAACTGCCGCGCGGCTCAACGCTGGACGTGGTTCTCGAACGTGCCCTCATTCTGGAGAGTGATCAGATTCAATACCGGCATGTCGGCGAGTCATCGCCAATTACGCCGCCACCTGCGAGGCCTGACTGATTTCTCTTAAGCCGTAGTTTCTTTGCGTGCTTCGATAAAGCGCAACGGCGTAAAGCGGTCCCAATCGACAGAGACGCGCTGCTCGGTGACCCACTCGCGAATAAGTCGCGCAGTAATGGGTGTAAGCAGGATGCCACTGCGAAAGTGGCCCGTTGCTACTAATAGTCCTTCAATATCCGTCGGTCCCAAAATCGGCAAGTGATCGGGAGAGTCGGGGCGCAATCCGGCCCAGGTTTCCTCCACGCGAGCGTGGGCAAGATCCGGCGCGAGTTCGATTGCCGCGCTTAATATTTTCTCCAATGCGCCCGCGGTGATTTTCTTGTCAAACCCGACGTACTCGACGGTAGCACCGGCTAAAATCCGGCCGTCATTTCGTGGCACTAGATAAATTTTGTCGGACCATAGCACGCGCTCGATCTTCGTCCGCTCGCTTCGCAGCGAGACCATCTGCCCTTTTGCCGGACGCACCGGCGCATACGTGCCTACTCCCGCGATACTTGCCGAGAAACAACCCGCGGCAACGATGGTCCAATTCGCGGAAATTTTTTCGCCCTGAAGCAGCAGCCCCGCACAACGCTCCTTCTCTCGCCAAACTCCCTGCACTTCGTGTTGAGAAAAAATCTCGACGCCATTTTTTCGCGCCGCATCCAAAACCGCCCGAGTCAACACGCGGTTGTCTACCGACGCTTCGTCGGGCCGCAGAACCGCGGCTTCGAGTTCCGGACTGAGCGCGGGCTCAAGTTCGCGCGCGTCCTCGGCGCTAATTGCCTCGGCTTTCAATCCCCAGCCATGCTGTAGAGCGACATGCGTGCTCAACTCCCGCGCCGTGTCCCGGGAAAACAACGCTTCCAAAGTCCCCTTAGCACGGAAACCGACATCCTGTCCGGAAATCTCCTCGACACGCGCGATGAACTCCGGATAGAGCGCCATACTAGCCTTACCAAGAGGCACCAGTGGAATGGTTGCCGGACTTTCCGGAGCAGGCGAAAGAATTCCAGCGCCGGCCCAGGACGCCTCCTGCCCGGGCTCGCCTTTCTCAAAAATGGCGACGCGTACGCCGGCGAGCGCCAACTCGAGCGCGATGGCTCCGCCGATGAGCCCTCCTCCGGCGATGACGGCCTCGAATTTCTTAGTCATTTTTTGACAGGTGCCCAGCCGGTCGTGCGGAAATTTCACTCGTCTTAGAGCGAGCTTGCCAACTCCTGCGACAACACTTCGGCCTTCTTCGCGGCGGCTCGCGCCCGTGTCCAGTCTCCGCTATTTGCCGCATCACGTGCTTCAGCCATGAAGCTGCGCACTTTCGACGCGAGATCTTGCTGCGTAGCGTTCAGCGCCTTTCCTTCGGCAGAGCCAATGTTGCGTTCCGCGACACCCAAGCTCTGGCTGGTTTGCTGCTGCGCCGCGCTGGCTTCCGCGGCGGTCAGTTGTGGAGCTAACTGAGGCACATCGGGCTTGCTGCCACTGTCGTTTTGCGAAGAATTAGCCCCTGTTGGAACCCGGGGTCGCGCAGGAACGCTGCGTGCGATGGCCACGCCTGAGGGTGGAGGCGCAACATCGAGGGTAGCGTCTTCGAGCGGATCGTCGTCGTCAATCTGCGCCTGCCCAAGAGGCGGTGCCACCGGCCGCGTGTATGCGAAGGTGCTCCACGGAAATGCCTTAGCCTTCACCTTGCGTTCGGAGCACCCGCTCGTAAACACAATCAGCGCGCACGAAATGGCCACGCCAAATCGCGCGAACCACTGTGAATGCCGACAGAGCTGAGTATTTTCCGTCATTCTTAGGCCGCGAGCGGCAGCTCGATTCGGAATGTCGTTCCCCGGCCAACCTCCGATGTAAAGTCTATCGAACCGTTGTGGAGCTGTACAATTCGGAACGTACTGGCCAGTCCGATGCCGCTGCCGCCGGGTCGCGTTGTAAAGAAAAGCTGGAAGATTTTTTGGCGATTTTCCAGCGGAATTCCCTTGCCGGTATCACCGACAGTAATCTCCGCCATTTCGCCGCGGCGGCTAAGCATCAACCGAAGCTGTCCGCCGCTCGGCATCGCCTCGACGGCATTGAGCACAAGGTTCAGCACCGCCTGTTTCAGCAGCGCCCGGTCCACATAGACTTCTGGCACATCGATCGGCAGAAGCTGTGCGACGTGAATTTTCGCTTTCTGCAATTGCGGCTTGGCTATCTCGACAACGTCTTTCAACACGTCGGCGATCTGCGTGGCCTCGAGACGCACCTCCATGGGCCGAGTGAAATCAAGGAAGCGTTTAACTACGGCATCAAGCCGATCGATTTCTTTATCCAAAACCTGCACAGCTTGTTGTGAGCCGCTGTCCGGCTCGTTCGGCAGCGATTCCTTCAGATTTTCGAGCCACAAACGCATCGAGTTCAGCGGATTCTTCACTTCATGCGCGACACCTGCTGTGATACGGCCAAGTGCGGCAAGGCGTTCGCTCACTTGCAACTGTGTATTGATGCTTTCAATCGAGTCGAGGTCTCGCAGCGTAACCAGCGCTCCCATGCGCTCGCCATTTTCCTGAATAGCTTGCACGCTCACGCCAACGCGTCGTGTCCCTTCGACCGTCTCCAGGTCCGTTTCCGCCGCGATTTCGCTCAGCTCGTCGCCCTCCACGTGCAGCACCGCGTGCAGCGGGTGCCCCAGCGGAAAGATTTCATTCACCCGCCGGCCCAGAAAGTGCCCAGCGGGAGCGCCCAAAAATTTCTCCGCCGCCGGGCTTACCATCACAGCGCGTGCGTCGCGCGTGAACAGCAGCAGCCCATCCTCCAGACCGGCCATTACCGAGTCCATGTTTTCACGCAACGTGCTGAAAATTTCGTGCACGCCGCGAAGCTGCTGCCCCACCTGCGTGATTTTTCGCCTCACCTGTCCAAGCTCGTCCGTGCCGCCGGTAAACGTAAAGCCCTTTGCATCCCCCGTAGGCGCATCGTATTGTCCTGCGGATATGCGATCCAATTGCGCGGAGATGTCGCTCAGCGGCGCTAGTGTCGCCCGGCTCACCACCGCGGCGAGCACCGTGGAGATCACCAGCGCCAGCAAGACAATAGTCCCGAATTGACGCACACTCGAGGAGATATCATTCAGCAGCAAGCCTGACGAAACCACCACGCGCACTTCCCCAAATGGCTGATCGCCGTTAGTAAATGGGAGATCCAGTTCGTAGACTTGCGGCGGGCCGGCGAGAACCTTGGCTTGATGCAGGTAGCCACGTTGCGTGAGCTGCGAGATCTTGGTCCGTCGCGCGAGAAATTTCCCGGTCAAAGACTCGTCTGTCGATATCAGAACTTTTCCGTCGTTGTTGGTAATCGACACCTCATAAATGGCAGGCGTATCCACTTTGGCGGCTTTCAACTGAGCGCGAAGGCCCTCGCTCATTCGAAATGCCTTTTGCACGTACTCGTTGATGTCGTTTGGATCGTTCGAGGCAGGCCGCATCCCGCGCGCCGCCGCTTCCGACAAAGCGCGCCGCGCCTGCTCGAACACTTGACTCGCTATTTCAACGGTGCGTTTATCGGTTTGCTGGAGGACCTGTTCGAACAGTTGCGCGACGAACACCGCGGACAGCACTGCCACTACGAGCAGCACCAGGCCCGTCATGATTAGCGTGAGTTTCGTGCGCAGCCGCAGCTGCATTACGCGTCTCTACACCGTTTCGGCGCGGTCGCCGCCATATTCTTTAAGTTTATTGTGCAAAGTCTTCAGGCTGATGCCCAACAAATCCGCCGCGCGAGTCTTATTATTCCCGGTCGCGTTTAACGTCTGCAAAATAAGCTCGCGCTCCATGGCATCCACCGTAGTGCCCACCGGGAACCGGATGTTCGATAGATCACTCGGTCCCTTGGCCTGCGACTTGCCAAACTCATCAGGCAGGCAGCTCCGTGTGATCATATCCTTTTCGCACATGATCGTGGAGCGCTCCAGAACATTGCGCAGTTCACGGATGTTCCCGGGCCAAGTGTGGCTCATGAAAATATCCATCACCTCGGCGCCGATGCCGCGAACGTGTTTCCTGTGCTTTTCATTTACGTCGTGGAGGATATATTCCACGAGCAGTGGGATATCGTCTTTGTGATCGCGGAGGGGCGGCAAGTGAATGTGAAACACATTCAAACGAAAGAAAAGATCCTGGCGCATTTGCCCTTGCCCAACCGCGCTCTCCGGATCCTTGTTGGTGGCGGCAAGCACGCGCACATCCACGGGAGTTTCGCTCTTGCTTCCCAGCCGCCGCACTTTGCGATCTTCCAGCACGCGCAGCAGCTTCGCTTGCGTCGGCGCGGGCATCTCGCCGATCTCATCAAGCAGCAGCGTTCCGCCGTCAGCCAGTTCGAAGCAGCCGATGCGCCTCTCCGCCGCCCCGGTGAACGCGCCGCGCTCATGCCCGAAAATCTCACTCTCCATCAGCGTTTCCGGAATCGCCGAGCAATTGATGGCCACGAACGGTCCGCCCGCCCGCGGCGAAAGCTTGTGAATCGTTCGCGCGACGATCTCTTTCCCCGAACCTGTCTCGCCGGTAATCAACACCGACGCCGAACTAGGCGCAGCCATCTCCACGATGCGCATCACATCCTGCATCGCTTTCGAGCCGCCCACCAGATCGCCAAGCCGCCCCGTTTCGCGCAACTGCCTTTGCAGCACCGCCAATTGCCGCGCGTCGCGCGCCTTACCCAACGCGCGGTCCAGCAGCGCGTGCAACACCGGCCCCTTCAGTGGCTTCTCGATATACCAAAACGCGCCAGCCTCGATCGCGGCCACCGCGCGCTCTTCGCTTCCCTTCCCCGTGATGATGATTGCCGGCACGTCATGAAGATCCGAACCCAACTGCTTCAGCAGGTCCAGCCCGTTCATTCCCGGCAGCTCGACATCAGCAATCAGCGTGTCCGGCTGGTAGCTCGCGAATTTTGCCAACACGTCTTCGGCGGTGGCCACGCCTAAAACATCGAAGCCCCATCTTTGCAGCAACTGCTCGTAGCCTTTTCGCGCATTATCTTCGTCTTCGACAATCAGGATGCGGTCTTTGCGCTCTCCCGTTTCAACCGCACGCACCGCCATCTTCGTATCTTCGCCCATGCGGCTCTGCCTCTCCCTGAGTACATTTGACGTGTCTTTTTGCATAGGCTGGATACTTTGACTGTAACAAGCCGCGTAGCTGCTTGCCAAGCACGCGAAAACTTAGGGGGCGCAGAAAACTGAGCCCGTCCTCTCCACTGGGATGCGCTGACTCTCGCTTCGGACGCTATGACCCGCTGAGCCGCCGCCTCATTCCTTTAACAAATACAACGCCCGCTCCAATTCCAGCTCCAACTTCGCGCCCTTGGGCAAATCGATTTCGTGACCGCGGCCCGACTCCATTAAGTACGCCGCCAGTGCCGCCGCGGCCGCTCCTTCCGCCGCCTCTTTTTTGTCTCTGTCTTTCACGCCTCTCACGGCTCCCATCGCCGCGCCGGCCGCCGCCGCTTCGGCGGCCGCTTGCTGCGTACTGGTGCGTCCTTCGATCAAGCCTTCCTGCTGGGCCGTCCCCGTTTTAACGCTGTGATCGCCCGGCACGCTCACAACTTCCGCCACAATGGGCAAGGTCGCAAATTTCGTGCGGATCTCATCAAAAGTCAGCCAAATCTTCGCGCGCCCAGCAATGCCTGCCGGCTCCACGCGGCTCACGTGCCCGCGAATTTGCGCTCCAGGCGGAAGGTAGATTCCGCTCCCCGCCTCCAACGGCTCGAGCGTCGTCACTTTAAAGCGTCTCTTCTCTCGCGTCTCCTTCGTGTCCAGTTCGTCCTCGAGCCGTACCAGAAACTTCGTGCCCGGGACTACCGCGTATGCCTCCACAGGCAGATCGGCGTGACGCCGTCCATCTGCGGGATGCGTGGGCGGTTCAACAACCGGTGGAGCAGGTGCATCTTGCGGCGGCGGCTCCTGCGCCACAACACTGAAAGCCAAACTAAACCCAAGTACCGCAGTAGCGCCCGCGTTCACCAAGAGCTGGACATTTCTCATTGAGGCCTCCTCGTAATAACCCACGTACGTGGATGCATCTGGCCAGCCATTGCTGCCTATCGCTTCCCTTCCTATGCCTTTGATTCAGAGGAGGTTGCAACTCATGCCCGGCTGACGCGGCAGCAGCGCTCCTGAACGTGTCGCCACTCGCCGTCAACTCGCAGGGAAATCCCGACACTCACGCCGTACGTTTTTTCCTTTGTGAAACTTGCACGCTTTCTGCAGGCTTCCCGGGCTGCTCCAAAAATGCCCGGACGCGGCGGAGCACTTTCGCGTACATCGCAGGAGTCAGCAGTCCGGTCTGTGTATTCTGTTGGCTCGGATGGTAAACGCCAAACAACCGCACTCCCGCTCCTGGAAGATCCACTTCCGCGCCATGCGAGAACCGATATCCCACTCGCGCCGGAATCACTCCCCGTTGTTTCAGGATTCCAAGAAAAACATCCCATCCGATTTTCCCCAGTGCGAGCACAGCTCTCGGGCGCAAGATGTCAATCTCGCGCTCCAAATATCCGCGACAGTTTAGGAGTTCGGAAGGCAATGGTTTATTGTCAGGTGGCGCGCAACGCGCTGCCGCGGTTATGCGTACATTCCGCAGCGACAAACCGTCATCGGCAGTAGCCCCAGTAGGCTGATTCGCAAATCCGGCGTCATACAACGCCTGGTAGAGGAAGACGCCCGAGCGATCGCCGGTAAACATCCGCCCCGTCCGATTCGAGCCATGCGCACCCGGCGCCAATCCAACAATCAGCAGTTGCGCGCCCGGGTCGCCAAAGCCCGGCACCGGCTTCCCCCAATACGTCCAATCGCGATACGCCAGCCGCTTTTCGCGCGCAACGCGTTCGCGATATTCCACCAGACGAGGACACTTGCGGCAGGCGATGATCTCTTCGTCTAACAAACGCAAAGAACGTTCTTTGTTACTCATTGGAAGGTGAAACGGAGCTTTGCCAGCCTGCGCTCGTTCTGGCGAGCGCTATTATCCATGCGCCTTTTCCGCTGAATTTGACGCGGCTCGCGTCATCAGCTCGGTAATCTCCGTGTAGGGAATCGTGCCGTCAAACACCGCCGAATACGTTCCCCTCTCCATCAATTCCTTCCCGATGCGCCGCACAAGTCCCAAGGTCGCCCGCATCACGCCGGACCCGATGCTCACGCGCCTGACGCCAAGCGCCTCAAGCTCCGGAATCGAGGGGCACCCGGAAGTCGCAAGGACGTTCAGCGGCGCTTCCACCGCCTTCACCAATTTCCCGATTAGTCCGCGATCAACCAAGCCCGGGGCGAACACGCAATCCGCTCCCGCGGCTCGATAAGCGCGCAGCCGTTCCACCGTTCGATCGAAGCGCGTGGCTTCCGGTCCTATCGGCATCAGATAGACGTCCGTTCGCGCGTTGATCACCAGCGAAACGCCCATCGAAGCCGACACCTCGCGAATCGTCCGAATCTTTTCCACTTGCAGCGAAGTCTCCACGTGCGAGTTCTCAGTCTCGCCGGTAACATCTTCGAAATTTAAGCCCACAGCGCCGGCAGCGACAATGGCCTTCGCGGTCTCCGCTATCTGAGCAGGCGTTCTTCCGTAGCCAGATTCCATATCGGCCGTCACAGGGACGCGCACCGCGCGTGCAATACGCCCCACAACCTCGAGCATTTCGTCACGCGAAATACGCTGTCCATCCGGATAGCCCAGTGCGAACGCCACCCCCGCGCTCGTCGTAGCAATCGCCGGATACCCCATCTGCTCCAGCACACAAGCGCTAGCAACATCCCAGGCATTGGGCAGCACCAGCACGCGCGGTCCGCCGTGCAACTTCCTCAGCGTTTCTGCCTTTGTACCTTGTGCAGTAATGTCCATGAGAGCCTCTGTCTAGAATTCACTGCAACAATCGCAACACTTCGTCATGTATCTTTCCATTCGTACTCAAAAAATTCCCCGTGTAGATCGTCCGCTCCCCGCGCACATTAGTCGACTTCCCGCCCGCTTCCTCCACAATAATCCCCAAGGGCGCCAAGTCCCACGGCTTCGACGTCCAATCCAACGCCGCTTCCGTAGCCCCTTCCGCGACGAGCATGTGCTGCCAGAATCCTCCAAGTGCCCGTCCGCTGCGAGCGGAATCCGGCAGCCGCCGAATCTTTTCCTGAGCCAATTTGTCCTTACTCGGCCCCGTCCCCGTCGTGAACACCATAGACTCGCTCAGTCGCGCAACGTTCGAAACGTGAATCCGCTTTCCATTGCGATACGCGCCCTCGCCACGATACGCCCACCAACGAGCGCCAAGCCCAGGCGCGCTCGCCATTCCCGCCACGATTTCTCCTTCGCGCTCAATTGCCAGCAGCGTCCCGAAAGTTTGAATGCCGCGCGAAAATTCCTCGGTCCCATCAATCGGATCAATGATGAGTCTCGGCCGTTTTGATGTGGTTGGATTCTTCTCTTCGCTCGTGCTCATTTCCTCGCCCAGCACATCTAGTGCAAGGCCGCTCGCTTTCACCTTCGCCCGCGCCATCTCTTCCACCGCGCGATCGGCCAGCGTAACCGGCGTCCCGTCTCCCTTTCGCTCCACGCGCATCCCATCGGCGCGAAAATACTTCATCGCGATCGCATCCGCTTCCTTCGCGATCTCTTCCAGCAGAGCCACATACTCCGCTCGATAGCTCATCTTCTTCCCTTCGCTGATTGTCTCCATAGGCTCCTTGACCAAATCCGCTCGCGCCCCCTAGCATACAAAGATACCTGCATGTCGGCCTACACCAACACCGGAACAGTGCTGGACCGCATCCTGGAAGCGCGCCGCGCCGCGGTCGATCACCGTAAACGCGTCCTGCCGGAAACCGCGCTCAAGTACGGCGCCAAAGCAGCCACTCCGCTGCGCGACTTCGCCGCCGCGCTCTCGCGCGACGGACTCAATATTCTCGCCGAACTAAAGCCGGCCTCGCCATCTCGCGGCGTGTTGCGCGAACCTTTCGACCCCGTCGCTCTCGCTCGTTCGCTCGAAGCCGCTGGGGCCGCCACGCTTTCCATCCTCACCGAGGAAGAATTCTTTCATGGCTCTTTAAAAAATCTTCGCGAAGCCCGCAAATCAATCGCTCTCCCTGTCCTTCGCAAGGACTTCATCTTCGATCCCTGGCAAGTCTGGGAAACCCGCGCTAACGACGCCGACAGTTTCCTGCTGATCGTCGCCGCACTGGACGATGAACAGTTGCGCGATCTGATCACGCTTGGCCGCGAGCTCGGCATGGAGCCGCTCGTGGAAGTTCACACCGCCGCCGAGCTTGATCGCGCGCTTGCCGCGGACGCCCGCATCGTCGGCGTAAACAATCGCGACCTGAAAACGCTCACCGTTCGCGCGGAGACTTCTTTCGAGCTAATCGACCAGATACCTGACCATTGTATCGCGGTAAGTGAATCCGGACTGCGCACGCACGCTGATCTTCTTCGTCTGCGCGCCGCCGGCTTCGACGCTTTCCTCATTGGCGAACACCTCATGCTCTCGCCCGACCCCGCCGCCGCACTCGCAAATCTGCTCGGCACAATAGCGTCGCAAGGCCGGACGCCATGATTCGCATCAAGATCTGCGGCATCACCAATCTGGCCGATGCCAAAGCTGCCACCGAGGCCGGCGCGAACTCGCTCGGTTTCAACTTCTACGAAAAAAGCTTGCGCCGCGTAGTCACCGCCGATGCCGCGCAGATCCGCTCCAAGCTCCCCAAGGAAGTAGAAGCCGTCGGCGTCTTCGTCAACGCTAAGCCCGCGGACATCAATTCACTGCGCGCCTTTGTGCGTTTCGACGCGGCCCAGCTCCACGGGGACGAGACCCCCGATATTGTTTCGCGGGTTGCCTCCTCCCTTCCCGTAATCAAAGCGTTTCGCGTTGACGCCAATTTGCCATTTTCGGCATTCGATAAATTCTCCGACGTGTTCGCCTTTCTCCTCGATGGCGTTCGCGCAGGCCAATATGGTGGAACGGGGCAGACCACGGATTGGGATTTTGCCCGGCGTGCCGCCGCTTCTCGCCGTATCATTTTATCCGGCGGTCTCAAGGTCGAAAACGTCGCGGAGGCAATTCGCATTGTGAAGCCCTACGCGGTCGACGTCGCCAGTGGCGTCGAATCGAAGCCGGGAAAGAAAGATCACGTCCGGCTGAAAGAATTTATTAATGAAGTTCGCCGCGCCGAACAGCAACTCGAGGCGCCGCTGGCGAATCCTACTTAGCTTATGAGCTCCATCCTTCAATCGCCGACCACCGCGACCGGGCGCTTCGGCCCATACGGCGGCCGCTACGTTCCCGAAACACTCATGGTTCCGCTCTTTGAGCTCGAGCGCGCCTACGAAATCGCGAAATCCGATGCATCCTTCCAGGCGCAACGGCAAACCTTGCTCAAGAATTTTGCCGGACGCCCCACGCCGCTGCAATTCGCGTCGCGCCTGACCGGGCATCTCGGCGGGCCGCGCGTCTATCTCAAACGCGAAGATCTCCTCCACACCGGCGCGCACAAAATCAACAACG
>Ga0137415_10000416_pt1 | contig 40506 bp, 29 predicted proteins | sample CZODoug3_1_1_16f_FD_183082 | JGI IMG/M metagenome (GOLD analysis project Ga0137415, IMG submission 183082) | Vadose zone soil fungal communities from Angelo Coast Range Reserve, California, USA - CZODoug3_1_1_16fungal (Hybrid Assembly) | ecosystem: Environmental > Terrestrial > Soil > Vadose...
TGGGAGGAATCGCGGGCGCTCAGACGATGATTGCGGGCGTTGCCGCGGTTCAAGAGAAATCCGACAGCCAAGTTGCCACGCTCGGTTATTCCTACACGGTGGCGTTTGGACATATCTTTCTGACGACCTGGGGAACGATTATCGTCTCTCTCATGAGCTAAGCAGGGTTGACCAAGATTATCGCTGATCGAATTCGCAGCCTGCGCCAATGTAAGCCCAATGTAGTTTCCGGAGGTGAACTATGCAAAACAAACGATTGTACACGCGGCTGCTATTCGCTTTGCTCTTGTGTTCGCTCTTTCTCGTGATAGGACGAGCAGCGCAGCAACGCACACTCCTCGTGACTGGGCGCACCGGTGAGCTAGCGATTGTGGAGATGGACGGGCGCTTGTATGTTGAAATACAGGCATTGGCCCAGCTGACGAACTCTTCTCTCAGCTTCAGCGGGAACCGAATGGTGTTGACGCTGCCGGCATCCTCCGCCCACATGGAGTCCGCGCCTTCTTCGCCGGCATCCTCCGCGCGACCGGAGCCCGCGGCTTCTTCAGGCGGCCAGCCAGCTGTGGTGGGGCTCTCCAAGGAATTCATTCGGGCGGCAATCGAAGAGATGTCTATCGTCCGAGAATGGCGAAGCACACTAACGAACGCAGTCCAGCGCGGATATCCAATAACGGATGACTGGATTGCCAACTTTCGGGATGAAGCGAGGAAGAGTCTACGGTTAGTTCAGGTGGCGGCATCAACCGAATCGGACCGGAATGCGTTCGTGTTGCTTACGAATGTGTTCAATCACATGAACAAATTGAGTGATCGATTCCTGGAGGCAAACCGAACCAGAACCTACATATCCCCCGACGCGCTCAACAATGATCCGTTGGACCAAAGCATTCTGAACTGCGCCCACTCCTTGGCAGCGATGGCGGCGAACGGCCAGTTCGTGGATGATGCATCGTGTCATTAAGCTGATAGCCAAATTGCTTCGAGATGCGTGCCCGAGGAGAGACACAACGGACACTCTGCTCTTGAGTAGGCTAAGCAATTGGCGTGACTAGCCGGCGACCACCACGATTGGAGAGCAGATGACCGTCTTGGAATTTCGCGCCGTTGATGTCCCACATGACACCCAACTGCTGAGGGACTTGAACCCGGAGGAGCTCCGTTTGATCCTGCGGGCTGCGAGGACGCGCCGATTTTCCGCAAAATCCGTTATAACCCACCAGGGCGAAGCTGCCGACCATCTACTGTTGTTGTGGAGAGGCCGGGCCCGATGCTTTTTTGATACTCCCAATGGGAAAAAGCTCATCCAGATAGGGATAACGCCAGGACATATTCTCGGAGGAGCAGCACTAGTATCCCGACCTTCGGTATATCTCGTCAGTGCGGAAGCTGTGCAGGACTGTCTCGTCCTCGTTTGGGACGGCCGAACTATTCGCGCCCTCGCTCGGCGTTTCCCGCGAGTTCTGGAAAACGCACTCTTTATTGCTGCAAATTATATTTCCTGGTATGTCGTTGCCCTCGCAGCCTTAACTTCTCAGACGGCGCGAGAAAGGCTGGCCGGCGTGCTCCTGGGATATGTATCCAGCATCGGTCAAAAAGTTGCTGGCGGCATTGAACTGGATCTGACCAATGAAGAGGTGGCCGACTCAGCGAGCATCACGCCCTACACTACGAGCCGCATCCTGAGCGAGTGGCAAAGGGCCGGTGCGATTAAAAAACGCCGCGGTAAAATCTTCCTGGCATCCCCTGAACAATTTTTCCTCCGGGTCGTTCAATCCGGGTCTTCCTCTTTCCCGCATATGAGGTTATAGATTGTTCTCCGGGGCCTCAGGTGGGGTCAGTCCCCTTCCCATCAACGTATAAATCCCTAATCCATGCAGTCGGAATTCTCGCGCCAGTTAGTCAAGCTGCGGCTGACAAATGGCTGGCCAAGAAGAACGGCTCGGATGCCCCCAATGAGATCCGAGCCGGAATCGGATTTCAGAATGTAGCCGCAAGCGCCAGCGTCTAAAGCGGCCTGGATGAGATTGGAATCGGCATGCTCGCTCAAGAAAAGGATCCGGGAACCTGGAGAGAGAATGCGGATCTGGCGAGTCGCCTCAATGCCATTCATCCCTGGCAGGCTGAGGTCCATCAATATCAAGTCAGGCTGCACTTCTTTGGCTTTATGAACCGCCTCCAATCCATCGGCCGCAACCGAGATGATTCGCAGGTCAATTTCTGACTGGAGCTTAATCGAAATAAAGTGTTGCCAGGGCACGAAATCTTCCACTATTAGTATTTGTGTGACGGACATCCTCAACCTTTTTTCCCGCGGCAGCTTCGTACTGTAGAGGCTGCCAAGCTTCAATGTGTGTCTTCCTATATATGATTTCATGTGCTGGCATGAGCTGTCCTTGCCCCTGGGCAGTCACGAACTTGCCGTGGAGCAAGGAGGGTGGACGGCAATAATTCGAGTTTTCCATCAACTGCCGCGTTCCACACACAGGCTGTACAAGCACCTGAGAGTTGACTGATCTTATCAAGCGAATGACGAGACGTATTTTGGCGTTCCAAGAAGGTGGCCGGGGAATATGACGAGTAGATTTCGGATGCTGCTACTATTGCCCAACCCCGGCAAGTACATCGAAAAGCCTGGTGAGAGTGAATTTGCGAAAGCCGTTGGGGACTTCAAATAGTGTCGCTGGTTGGGTCTCTTGTTTGACGTTTTGCAATTCATACCCAGACTGGACACCTGACTTCGAGGTCCGCTGAACCTTTACGATGAAATTCAACTCTGGATCATACCAAAGGGAACCGTGCCCTGCCCCGGGCGTCGTGGCGTCCCACTTCTGCGTCGGTCGTCCATCGACGATGTCTTGTTCCCCGCTTTTACATCTCAGTGTTATCCCCCGCCGGTCTGCCTCTGACACCCAGTCGTTGCAGGGATATTTCGCTGAGTAAGGTCTGAACATCCATCCCCCGCTATAGAATGGCGTTCCAGCTGAACCCTCGATTTGCAAATACACGTTGGCTTGTGGAATAAGCAAGTACAAGGACTGATGATCAAAGTCGAGGAGGATTGAGCCAATCCCGCTGGTGTCATCCCCCTGTTTCGGAAGATCGAAGCGTGCCCGCATATTTCCAACAAAGAGTTTCAGGGATTGCGTTCGCCCTGCGCTATCTGTTACCCGCATGTCGGCTGAAAATTCGATCTTTTGCGCTGACGTCGATATGGCTGACATCAAGAACAACGATATAATTGCCAATCCTCGAGAAATAGCTTTCATATCCGCTCCTTGCCCGCTCCGGAACAGAACATTTCCATCAACTCGCGCGGCGTTTAGATCGAAACCCATATAGCCTGAGTTTTCGTTCGATCGGTACTGTTATATCTGACAGACAGGCTGCACGTTCGCGCCACGTGAACTAGTTTGGCCTGCCAAACCAGGAGTATTGCCAAGCGACAGAAATATTGTGATAGTTTCCGCCGTACAGAATGTACGCGCCGGCACTATAACTGAACTTTAGGGACTGATGTTTGTTCACTGGGATAGAAGTCGTCAAGCCGAGGCGTGAATTCCGCTGGAAGGTACCTGGGTTTGATACGCCATTCAGAGCGGTCGTGCCACCAAACCAATAATTGCCATCCAGAGAGACCCAAAGTCGGGGTTTGAAATCGTAGCTTAGATGGCCTTCGAAGGCGCCAATGGGACTCTCCGACTGCGTGTTGATGCCGGGTGAGAACTGGTTACGCGAAAAGAACTCGGAGTTCGTTGTAAAGAACCAGGCCGCTCCGTAGGTATCTACAATCCAATGACCCCATCGCCGGGAATAGCCAACTTCAGGTTTGAAGGCCCAGCGGTTGGTTCCGTAATTTATGAGTTTCGTAGGATCGTACTGACCCGTTGGGGGTACCAGCTTGAAACTGATACCAAGAATGTTCTTCTGCCGCCATTTACGAAATTCTTCAACGCTCATCGAGGGACCGCCAATCAAGTTCACGGAGAATCGAAGTGTTACAGGCAAAAGACCGGAGCGGTACGCCAAAGTCTCCGCACCAGCGACGGTCCCATGGAAATTTCCAACACCGTAGGGCAACGAAGCGAGGAAACTAGCGGTGCGGCCTAAGAGGTTGAACGAATGGTAGGCGCTAAGCACAGATACGTTGATGCGAGCGGAAGAGTCCGTGATCGGCAGGTTTCCATCAAAATTGATTTCCCCGTTGTAAAAGGAGTACGTCAAGATCACCGCGTTGGAATGAAGAGGCGTGATGACGTAAGCGCGCGGGGCAAGATCTTGCGCGCATATCCCGCAAGTATGAAAAAGACAGAGAAGCAAAATGATGCGCCACATCCTCATACACGCTCGGCTCAGAAAGAGTCCCACGGAACGTGGACTATTCCCCCTTTGACAATAAATCTCTTGAGAAGGCAGAGATCAGCCCCGTCTCGATTGGAGGTCTTCAAAACCATAATCCGGAAAACCCACGCTATCGCCGACTGGCAATCGTGACAGTCTGGCTAGCGAATCTTGAGGAGCATCCCGTGGAAGTGGGCGTTAGTACTTCTCAGGGACAAAATGCCTACCCTTCAACGAGGCCTGGTCGTTGTAACGCTCCTTGGTCTTGCGTTTGGGAAGCTCCAGGTTGCCACGTGGAACTTTCCCGTAAGGAATCATGCTTAGCAGATGTGTGATGCAGTTGAGCCTCGCTCTTTTCTTGTCATCTGAGCGAACCACATACCATGGCGCATGCTTGACATCGGTGGCCGCGAGCATGCTGTCACGGGCGCGGGAATATTCGTACCAGCGCCGGTATGACTCCAGATCCATTGGACTGAGCTTCCACTGCCGGAGCGGGTCTTTGATGCGAGCCTCGAACCGCCGATGCTGTTCTTTCTGTCCAACTTCCATCCAGTACTTAATAAGAATGATTCCGGCGTCAACGATATGCTTTTCGGAAATGGGACAGAGTTCGAGGAATTTCTCATGTTGTTCCGGGCTGCAAAAACCCATGACGTGTTCGACACCAGCGCGGTTGTACCAACTTCGATCGAAAATTACTATCTCCCCGGCCGCGGGGAAATGCGACATATAACGCTGGATGTACATCTGCGTTTTTTCGCGGTCGGACGGTGCAGGCAGTGCAACCAAACGAAAAATCCGTGGACTCACCCGCTCGGTGATCGCGCGAATGGTGCCACCCTTTCCAGCGGCATCGCGTCCTTCAAAGATGACGATAACGCGGAGCCCCCGGTACTTGACCCAGTCCTGAAGTTTGCACAGTTCGCCCTGGAGACGCCCTATTTCCTTCTCGTATTCCTTGCGTTTTAAGCGTCTATCGCCGTCGTCATGCTTCTTTGCCATCGAGCGTCACTCCTAACCTGACAAGGCTCGCTGATTGGCCAAGTCGATGACGTAGGTCGCGCCATGTCCTTCATCCGCCGGCCTGCCGGAGGTGGCCGCAGCGACTATAACTGGAGGCGCCCCTAGCGGTCCGGGTCGGTCTTCACGAAACTGTACTTGGCGCTCAACTGGATTCGCGGTGCGTTTGCTTTCAGACCGTTCTGGAGCATCGTCCACCCATACAGGAACTCAGCACCGACGTTGAGCGTGCCATAAGGATTCCAGATCAGGTTAGTTCCGGTGTAGGTGGCGTGGTTATAGGTAGTGATGGCCGCGAGGTTCGTATTGTTAACCGCGGCGTAGGAATAGATCGCACTGGACCGTAGATTTTTCAACCAATAGTGCTGATAGGCTGCCTCGACTCCCACTGCCGGAGTGGCTTCCAAGTGAGGGTTAACTCCCGAGGCGACTTCGGCATCGATACCCAGTCCTGAAGTGTCCTGGAGATAGCGGGAAATTCCGTGCCCTGCCGCGACTGCAAAGATAGCGTTGTCCTTGCCAAATGTCTTTAGACCGACGGAGGTATTCACACCCCAACCAAACACGGAATCTGTTTTCGCACTTGGACCCGTTCCGACAGACGCAGCGATCGAACGAAAGATTCCCGCCACCTGGAAATGTCCACCCTCAAATTCCTGGCGCAGGCGAATCGCTCCATCGGGACTCGGCGCGTTGGGCTGAGAGGAGAACTCCGGGGTCTTGAAGGTGACGTCGGAGCTCGGCTTTTCAATTGAGACATAGAAAGTCGTGCTCGGACTCAAAGCAAAGCCGTAACGAAATTGCGGATTACGAATGCTGACCATTCCGTTGGGCCCCTGAAAATCCAAGGTATCCGGAAATGCGTCTGGATCCATAAAGTTTGAGAACGTCTGGCCAATCAAAACATTCCGCGCCTGGGCGTAGGCGTGTCGCAAGCGAGGAGTGGTTGCGTTGGTTCCGAACAAATCCCCTTCCAGGTAAAAACGCACCTCACCCAATCTTTTGCTGGGAACTCTGAAATCGAGACTCAGCCGCGTTGGCCGGATGGAGACCGTCGAATTATTGACACTGGTTGCTTGGGGAATGGGGAACGAAGACGGAATAAACGAGTCGGAATTCCCCGCCGGTTTCAAGTCGTTGATAAAGTCTGTCTTGAAATAGCCGCCTATCTTCAGAAGTGTCTGAGTGCCTGGCAGCAGAAAGAAACCGTGGTATTTGGGATCCAACGGGACGTTGTTGTAGCGGGCTGCTGCGAGGGTGTCTTCGGAGAATTCGTTGTACGTGGCGGTAGCCTCACCCACTTGTTTGGAGGTCTCGCCTTGTGCAGGGGGCTGAGCGGTCTGGATCGCTCCTTCCTGGCTAGAAGTAGCACCGGCCGAGGGAGCTGCGGCCGCAGTTGCGGCGGGAGTGCCCTTGGCGCCTTTTAGTTCGGTAAGCTGCGCCTCGATCTTGTTCATTTCTGCGCGCAGTTCATCCAGGCGCTTGCTCAATTGGTCGACCGCTTGACCGGAGTTATCCGATTGGGCCGCGGCACGGATAGGTATCAGAGCTGATGCCAGAACAGCGGTTATGAGCAAAACAAATCGGGGATGACTCATGGAAGATCTCCTTGCGGCTTCGCAACTTGGTGCGGCATTGGTGAAGCCAGGGAATGTTTTTGCACTTCCGTCCGCGGCACAAGTCGAAAAGCTCAGATACGTTGACGGTCTTTTCAGAATTACAGCCGCCGACGCGAATCGTTCAGCCGGACAAGCAATTTGGCTTGCATCAGGTTGCTGGGAAAACCAAGTACACACTACTGTCACTTCTAACAGACGGCTCAGTGGTGTGCGGAAAGTGATCGTGTTTGTACGAATCAAACGCGGAGGCAATTACAAAACCAGCTTGGTCCTTACTTCAGGGCGAGTGGAGGCCCGCTGATTCGGTCTCCCTTAAGATTGACACTGACCTCAACGCGGTTGGCGATCTTGATGAAGGGGATACCGCTGTTCATTCCGTAATTCTTGCGGTCGAAGGCCATTATCCCCGAAATCATGCCTGACCCGGTTCCTTTGCCGGTAACCGTTAGGGTCAGCTTTTCCTGCCGAGTCACACCACGAATCGTAAAGTCGCCGTCGACTGCAAATGTGTCGGGTCCGGTTTGTTCAATCTTCGTTGATTTGAACGTGATCACCGGATTCTGCTTGACGTCGAAGAAATTCTTTCCCTTCAGCTTACCGTTCTTCATGCCGCTTCCAGTATCCACACTGTCGGCCTGAATCTTGATGTCGAGAACGCCGGTGGAGACGTCAGTGGAAGTAAACGTCAGGGTGGCATCCCACTTGTCGAACGTTCCCACAATTGACACGGACGCTTCCACGTCGAACTTAACCTTGCTATCCGTAGGGGTAATCTTGAAAACTGGAACTCCCTGAGTATCCGAGGGCTGAGGCACGGATCCCCCGCCTGGATTGGCGACAGCGAGTTGCGTGGGTTTACCTGCGTCATGCTGAGCGAACAACGCCTGGCCGGCGAAAAGAAATCCGCTGAGTGTCAGAGCGGCTGCAACAGTCAACTTGGTCATATAACCTCGCGAACGTCGAAAGTGGGAAAGCACGGTTGGGAGGGAATCGAATTACCCGCGTGCAGGCATTCCCTGACGAACCATCTCAGAGTTATGCAAATCCCCGTCGCCTACCACTGTCACTTTTAACAGACAAGATTTGAACTCTGTCTTCCGGAGCGCTAAATGTTAGTTCCCCGATCATTTGCGGCAGTCCTGCGCAAAACCATTTCCCTTTGCGTGCCAAACGTTGGAATCTTCGTGTGCTTCCGACCCTCAAACGCTCACAGCGCCAGAGAAGTTGCCCTGGGATGTCTTTCTCTGAAGATGGGCAAGTTAGACATCTGGCCGCGGCGTGACTCTTGATTCTCGTTTGAACAACAGCCACAATCTACTGTAGTGTTGCCGAAGGTTCCCAGCCCCGGGGAACCAAGGGAGATTCTGGGCCAGGTACCACTTTCAGGTGCGCTCTTCGCTCGTTCAGAGCGTGTAGTCCAGGAGCAAAACCCAATTACTGATACACCTAATCGTCCGCGGACCGTTACACGGATCCTCGCAGTGGATGACTTTGAGCCTTATCGTCTCATTGTCACTTCTCTGCTCCACGAGCGCCCGGATTTGCAGGTGATCTGCGGGGTGTCGGACGGGTTGCAAGCAGTTGAGAAGGCGCAACAGTTGAAACCGGACTTGATCCTGATGGACATCGGCCTCCCTGGGCTCAACGGAATCGAAGCTGCTCGTCGAATCCTCACATTGGTTCCCGGCTCGAAGATTATCTTTCTTACGCAGGAGTCCTCTCCGGAAGTGATAGAGGAAGCGATCAGCTTGGGAGCGTGGGGCTACGTCCTGAAAATACAGGCCGAAGCTGATCTATTGGCAGCAGTGGATGCGGTTCTTCAGGGCAAGCAATTCTTCAACGATGGCTCAAGCAGTAGCAGCCGTTAATTCTTCTCGTTGCGGACCAGAGTAGAACTTCTCGACCGACATAGAACTGGGCGTATTTCAGGCTCTTCCGGCACCCGCGGGCTTGCTGGCAAGAATAAGAGGGACAGTGGCATGAACTTCGGTTCCCTTCTGAGCCTGTGAGCCGATGGAAAGTTCGCCGTCCACGAGTTTCAGCCGCTCCCGCATGCTTGCTATACCTAGACCGTGTCCCATCATTGCCTGTTCGACATTAAATCCGATTCCCGAGTCCCGCACAGTAAGCTCGATCTTATCCAAGGTGCAAGTTAGGGATACTTGGAAATGCGGAGAACCGCTGTGCTTCTTGGCGTTTTGCAGGCCTTCCTGAAGCACCCGAAAGAGACAGAGCGAGATCTCCTTGGACAAGTTCTTCGGAACGCCTTCGCCACGAAAATCAACCTGTACTCCCTGGCGCTCGGAGAACTCCCTGCAGAAAGCCTTCGCGGCTGCGGCGAGGCCCAAGTAGTCCAGTTTTGAAGAATGCAAACGATGCGAAAGAGCCTGAATGTCGTTCCCGAGATCTTTGATCTGTTCCCTGACCTCACCAATGGACCGGCTCGCCTCGGCCGCATCCGCGGGTAGGCCACGCCTCACAACATCCAGAGTTACCGTCAGGAACGCCAGGCGCTGGTTGATATCGTCGTGAAGCTCTCGCGCAAGCCAGGTGCGTTCCTCCTCATGCGCTTCAATCAGTCTACGACTCACGCTGGAAAGGGCCTCTTCAGCCAGTTTGTGTTCGGTGACGTCGAGGCAGGAACCGATATAGCCAGCAAAGGAACCATCGGGGTTGAATCTGGGTACACCGAAGTCAATGATCCAACGGTATTCTCCGTCATGACGGCGAAAGCGGTACTCCATCTCAAAAGACTCATGTCGATCGAAGGCTGTTGTGTAGGTATTCCAGCAGCGCCCCCGGTCATCGGGGTGGACTCCGTCGGCCCAGCCGTTGCCTAATTCTGCCTCCAACGATCGACCAGTGAACTCAAGCCAAGGGCGATTGCAGTAGTTGCATAACTTGTCGAGGCCCGACATCCAGATCATCACCGGAGCGGTGTTCGCAACAAGACGAAAGCGCTCCTCGCTTTCGCGCACCGCGGCCTCCGCCTTATTGCGCAAGGTGACGTCGCGGATGATTACCGTAAACAATTTGCCCTCGCCGGTACTGACTTGGGAAATGGAGGCCTCGATGGGGAATTCCTCGCCGTTCGTCCTCAGCCCGAACAAGGCGTCGAGAGGGCCCATGGCGAGATTGGTAATTCCTTGCTGGCCAAAATGGCGAATGTGCTGCTCGAGTGCAAAGTGAAAACGCTGCGGGATGAAGCGGTCGATGGAACTCAGAAAAGCTTCCTGCGCTGGACAACCGAACATAGCTTCAGCAGCGGCGTTGAAGACCACTATGTGCTGGTCGCTGTTGACGGCAATTATGGCATCCATGGCCGAGGCGACGATTCCTTCCAGGCGCTCCTGGCTCTCGCGCACTTTCTCTTCTGCGCTCTTAATGTCGGTGATGTCGGCGATAACAGAAAGGGCACACTGCTCGCCGCTAACATCAATCAATTCCGCTGATCCTAATCCAGTGCGCACCTCTCCACCCTTGGTACGATAGCTGACTTCCAGGTTTCGGACATTGCCATCGGCTAAGAGCCGTTTCACGAAGCGCGACCTTTCTTCAGGATCGACCCAGATACTCAGATCGAATGGAGTTCGGCCAATTACCTCGTCGCGGCGCCAGCCGGTGTAATTCTCGAATGTTTCATTTACCTCGATGTAGCGATGGTCATTGACGCTGGTGAGGGTGAGAGCAAGAGGGCTCTCGCGAAAAGCCAAGGAGAACTTTTCTTCCGACTTCCCCAGGGCTTCCTGTGCTTTTCTCCTTCTGGCCCATTGCCATAGGAGCGCAACAATAATCGCAGTCTGAACCAATAGCAGAACAATTCCAGCAACAAGATACTTGCGATACGCCTCCCAAAATGTTGACTGCCGGTTGAGTACGATGCTGCCGGGGGGGAGATTACTCTCTTTGAGACCCCAGCGCTGCATGGCCCGCCAATCAAAGGTGTATGCGTCAGCGGCTGTCGCGATCGGGATGCCCTGGAGTCTCTCGCCCTTTAGAATTCGTGAGGCGATCTCGCCGACAATTCTGCCTTCGGCGGGGAGACTCTCCAGATAGCCTCCCACCTCGCCTTGCCCGAAGTCCGAGTCAGACGGGCTGAAAACCGGCGCACTGGCGGCAGCGGTAATCACGGTACCGGCCTGAGATGGGCCAATGTATTCCGTCCCTTTCGCGTCTAGCCCGAGATGGGTATATAGGACAACCGTGTGGGGTGGAAGATGCTTTAGTTGCTCGAGGAGAGTGGGCATATCGAGGTCTGTCAAATACGAGAAATCCAGCTTGTTTTCGTAGCTGTGAAGACGCGTTTTGTAGAGCGATTCCAGACGCCTATCGAAAGGTGATATTCCCCCCACCACCACCACGTGGTGAGTGTCTGGCTGGAGGCGCAAAGCCCCTTCGAGAGTTTTCTCCGGCTCGTATCGCTCCCACAGCCCGGTAAAGTGTTCATCAAGTATGGGATTGTCGGCCTCGACCTCGGCAGCTCCTCCGAACACAATAGGAATGTCTGTGAAAAATTTCTCGTGCGAATCAACCAGGAATTTGAGCGGGGCTGGGCCGATTGCGATAATGAGGTCCGGCCGGCGATCGCGATATTTACGAATGTACCAGTCACGAAATTCCTGCTGCATGACCGGATCTGGAAACAGGATGGTTTCAAAGTACTCGTGATAGAGCTCAATCTCGTATGGCGTGTTGGCCAATGCGTCATGCAACTCCTGATCGACGAGCCCAACAGTGGGAGAGGACAGCCCCAGTTCGTAGAAAATCAGAACTCGTTTCACAGGTTTTACTTGCGCGCCGCTGATCACAGGTGATGAAAGACAACCGAGAAGAACGCAAAGGGCTAGTTTCACTACCCGGATGGCGCAAAAGAGGATTCCTCGATTGTATGAGGCCACGCAAAGCGCTGATGAGGAGAGGGGGCTCATACGCTCAATCGCAAGGTTAAAGAGTGGCCGTGGCGGGGCGGCGCTATTTACGCAGTCTATTACAACTATGGGTTAAAGACACACGGGAAACACCCTTCACCATACTCGGCCGAGAGAAACATGAACGCAACCCGCACGAGAATGCCTGCACGTCCACTCTAGGTCTCAAGTGACAGAGCTAGCCTGGACTACGTCTCTGCTGCCAGCCAGGAGCCCTCTACTTCTTAACTGGTGGCGGATAATTTTTCAGGAGTTTCTCGACAGCCTTGGCGATGTTCTTCTCCCGCTTTTCCGGCTTGGCTTTGGGGTCCAAGGTTTTGGAGGCCTTTCCGCGCCAAACCAGCTGTTTTTGGGCTGAATCATACATACTCAGGTCAAGCTGACCAATATAGATCGTCGAGGTCGAGCCGTAAGTCGTATTTGTGGTCATCCCGCCGCCATATCCATACCATCCTCCGCCCCAGCCGGAGCCGTAACCCCAACCCGTGTTGTAGGAGGTGAACTGTTTTTCAGTGCCGATGGCGGTCTGATAGCCGATATAAAGATCGGCTGTGTCTGCATCCGTTTTGGTCAAGCCCTTCTTGGCAAGTTCCTGATCTAGAGCGGCCGTCAACTGTTTTGCCATCAGTTCATCGACTTGGTCGGCTCCCTTAATCGGCACCCATTTGTAAGTCCTATATTTGGAGAAGTCCTTGTCCTTGTCGAAATCGTAGCGTACGTCCTGGGCGTCGACGACACCAACGACACCAAACAAAAGCAAAACTAACGCAAGCAATACGTACGCAAGAAACGTAAATTTTTGCATCTCTACCTTCTCCTTTTGCCCGAGCGAACTTTCAGCCTAAACATGTACAAGAAAACGGCCTCACCAGTTGTCATTGGTGGGGCGCCACGTCTTGTCCGGGTTGTACTGAACCAAGTTGCTGAACTCTTTGAGAGTGTCCGGGCCCAGATCCTTCTGGTACACGATGCCCTCATGACTGACGATGAAAGTCTGCACGCCCGTGACACGGTATTCTGCAGGTGCCGCGGCGAGAGCAAATCCACCGATCATCGCTCCCCCTACGACAAAGTCCATCTGGCCCAGTGGTGCCGCAGGGCCCTGGCCTTTCAGGATCTTGAAGTAGTAGCCATGGTACGGCTGACTTTTGTCCGTGTAGCCCTGCTCTAGAGCCTTCGCGATTCCTTCCGCGACGGGTCCTCCCAAGCTTCCATCGGGGTTCCGCCAGACAAGGCCGTCGTGCTTTCCGGGTGTACTGATGACGCGTTGGGCGTATTGGTTTACCTCGGCATCGTCATGCTTTTCCATCGCGTATTCACGTTGGGCGTCCACATAACCGCGGCAAATTTGGATGGCATCCAGTTCGTTGGAACCAATGCGGCGGCGCAGAATTTCTTCTCGGCCGGCTTTGGTGTCGAACAACCACTTCCCACCCTTCTGAACGAGCGGGATGGGAAGGGGCCAATCGTCATCGCCAACCGAAAGCGTGGCAAGCTTCGGATTCCTTGGGTTTACCGTTACCTCGTTCTTCTGGCGTGCCTTCGCGGCAAACTCAGCGGCATTATTCTTATCCCGCACCGTGTCTTCGGAAGATAAAATATTCTTGGATTCCGGACCCAGAATCTCCTGTAGGGAGGCTAAATCGTAGCTCTCTGCCGCCTGAATCAAGGCATCGACCGCTTGCTTCGGCGTGGCGAATGTTTTCTGGGCTGCCTGTGAAGCCCCGGACGATGCTTGCGCGAGGGCCACCACTGCGCCGAACAAAGCAAGCAGCAAGGAGGCAAGGAGCTTATTCCATCCAACAACTGCTTTACTTGAGTTCATGTGATTGTCCTTGTTCATGGATCGATTACCTCCGTCTCCCGCCGCCACCACCGCCACCACGGGACCCGCCACCACCACCACCACCCCGAGAACTGCTCATACTTGAGGAACCTCGCGAACTGCTGGCGCGCGCGCTGCTGCCGCCACCCGAGGAACCGCCAAAGGCCCCGCCCTTCGAGCCGCCACCCGAACCAGACGATACATTTCGGCCTCCGACGCCATCACCACCTCCACCCCTGTTTGAATCCATGCCGCCAGCACTTGGTCGGTTGCCACCGCCACCTGAAGCTCCCGCGCGGTTTGATGAGCCCCGATCACCGGCTCCTCCGGACGCGCGGTTGCTCGCGCCCGACTGTTGCTGCCGTTGGCGCGCATCTGACTGGCGATTGGACATGGAATCACCACGAGACGTTCCGCCGAATTTGTTCGCCGTAGACCGGTCTGAGTAAGGAGCTCCACCGCGGTGTTGAGGATTATGTTTCCAACTACCACCTCCACTTCCGCCGCGATTGCCGCTGCCAACGCTGGTATTGCGGTTGCCACCGTTGACATTAGAGTTTCGGTTGAAATTATTGTTGTTGTTGATGGTGACGTTGTTGTTGCCACCCCAACCGCAGTTCCCCCAGCCGCCGCCCCACGCGGCTCCCATAGCCACTCCAATTCCGAACGAAATCGCCATCCCCGCTGCGTAGTAGCCGGGCGGAGGGTAGTAAATGGGTGGATATGGGTAAACAGGAGGACCGTACACGACCGTCGGGTTATAACTTGGAACGTAGACTACTTCGGGGTTGGACTGTTCGATGACTACAACGGTCTTGCTCTCGACAACCTTTGTTTCTACTTTCATTTGCTCATTCGACTTCAGGTTTCCCGTGTCCTTCGCTTTGGCGCGCATGCGTTGCACCGCGTCCATGACGTCGGATTGCTGCGCCAAAAAGGCGTTGCCCAGATCTGTCGTCCACTGGACGTCGTCTGCCAGACGCTTCACGAGATCTGGAAGCCCGGCCATGGCTTGGATACTCGAGTCCCAAGGCTGCTTGGCTGCGGCATCGGCAAGGGCCTTGTCCTTCAGATCCTTATTTTTGATGAGCCACTGCTGAAGCTGCACGATTTCCAGCGGATACGTCGAAGCCGCCAAGACTTGCGCCAAAAGCGGGTCGGGATAGAGAGCGATCGGCGAAACCAGAGCATCCAGTTGATCATTCGGAATTTTTGGAGCCGTTTCAGCGGGCGCGCTCTCTTGCTGCGAAATCGGCTCGGATCGCGTTAATGGCACAGTGCCAGGTATCAGCACAACGGAGCACACCACCGCGGTCAGTCGGCTCGACATGGTGCGGAATCTCATTTTTCACCTCTGAGCTTCACTGCCATTCCGGTATAGACGCGTCGCCACGCTCGGGACACTGGCAAAATTGACAGCGCCTGCGGAGAGATCGGGAACCCTGACAAATTGCCACCGGGAACATCAGAAAAACGCCTCAACTGCGGCTCGCGTGAGTCGGGACTCACTGTCAGTATTGACAGTTTGTTCGAATCGCTACCTCCCTTACCGTGCAATCCAGTAGCAGGGACAGGCGCAATCGGCTAGGTCTGCGTGTGGGCTAGAGCGAGTGAAATGAAGCCAATCGTTCAAGGTGTATCACCAGCCGGCGGCCCTGCATACAGAAGTGTCTCTTTGCGAATCTTCGCGATTGAGGTCAAGAGGAGCGTAAGCAGCCGAGAACGTTGCAGGCGACGTTATGAACATTATTAGAGTCGAAGGCATTGTCTTCGCAATTGGTCTCGGGCTCCTGACGATTTGGGGAGTTGCGCATATTCACGGGACTCTAGCATCACGGAAAGCAATCGCCAGGTTTCAAGCGGAAGAAGCTGGCATGTCCTCAATTGCCGATCCAATTTTGGGATCAAAGGTTGACTTTACACTTTGGGCCACTAATCGAGTGGCGGCATACGAAACGAGTCTCATACAGAAAAAAGACCAGCCGCTCGCGATTCTTCGGGTCCCCAAGATCAGTCTTGAGGTGCCGGTTTTCGATGACACCAGCGAGCTTACTTTGAATCGCGGGGTTGGGAGAATTCGGGGAACAAAACAGATTGGGCAACCAGGGAATGTCGGCATAGCGGGCCACCGGGATGGTTTTTTTCGAGGGCTTAAAGACATTGCGCCCGGTGACATCGTTGAACTCGAGAAGGGCGGAAGAACGGAACACTACGTGGTTAAGCAAGTTCAAATAGTAAATCCCGAAGACACGTCCGTTTTGGGTCCAACGTCCACGTCAACTTTGACCTTAGTGACTTGCTTTCCGTTCTATTACGTGGGCAGCGCGCCGCAACGGTACATCGTTACGGCGGTCATTCAGGATTCTAGCCAGCGGGATTAGAGACAAGCGGGTTCTCAAGTACCACAGGCAAGAACATTACTAACAAGGAGAAAAACCATGATTTCAATTGGGTCCTCAAAGACGATCTTGCAATGTCTGCTGGCGGGAGGCGCGTTTTGTTTTGCCTTCTCTCTGCCAGCGGTTGCGCAAGTGAAAAGCACCGAAACAGTCGAACACGGCACGGCCACCAAACAGGTCAAGATTGAGCGCGGAGAGGTTGTGTATGTCTCCGGCAACGACCTGGTCGTTAAGATGGAGGATGGTTCTCTGCGGGACTTTTTCAATGTTCCGGACAGCACAACCGTCGCCGTCGATGGCCGGCTGCTCAACGTCCACCAACTTAAGCCGGGCATGAAGGTTGAGAAGCAGACCATCACCTCAACTACACCAAGGTTGATCACGAAGGTCGAGACCGTGACCGGCAAGGTTTGGCACGTCTCACCGCCCAACTCTGTCGTTTTGACGTTGGAGGACGGCACGAACCAGTCCTTCAAGATCCCCAAGGGGCAAAAATTCACAATCAATGGGAATGAAACCGATGCCTTTGGCCTGAAGAAAGGCATGGTCGTCTCCGCGCAGAAGATCACCGAGATTCCGGAAACCGTGGTCGCTCAGGAAGTAAAAAGAACCGGAATCATGCCTCCTCCGCCAGCGGCTCCGAAGCCAGATGTACCGGTCCTTGTGGTCGCGGCACCTGCGCAACCAGCTCCGGTAGAGGAAGCAAAAGCGGAGCCGGCACCCTCAGTACTGCCTAAGACAGCCAGCGAGTTGCCGCTCATCGGCCTTCTGGGAACACTCCTCTGCGGGCTCTCTCTGGCGTCCATAGCAATACGAAAGTCGATCGCCTGATTCGAACAAATCGAACCGGCTTTTCGGGACCGCGCCAATTCGCCTCAGGGTGGAGAGGGACGGCCGACGAAACGGGCTAGGAAGGGGAGCCAGGCCTCCCCTTCCGGCCTTATTGCGTTTAAGGATGCGGCTCGATCGCGTCGGGTTGCTGGTTCGCCAGTCGCATTAGGTCGTCCCGATAGTGAGCACCAGATTGTAAGTGACCCTGTGTATCGTTTTGCCGGCCGAGCCAGACTCCCTCTGGAATGATCGCAGCTCGGACCACGCTCGCGCTTCTTACGGAGTGCTGCCTTGAGTTCGCCCCACTAGCAGATTGCTACTGTGCAGCCAAAATTCATTGCCGTCTCACCTGGAAGAAGCCGTCATGAGTGACAACACCCACATCGAGTCCCCGGCGTTCCGGCAGGCGCAACTCCAGAGCGAACGGCTACGTCTCTTGATTGTTCTTGGAACTATCGGCATCGGCTTTCTATTGCGCTCGGTGCGCGTCTTAATTCACAGTGGTGACGAAAACGTTCAATTGTGGTTGACAACGCTGGGTGTGCTGGCCCCATTTGCGGGGGCCGAATTCCTGATGTTGCGCGCGGTGAATCGCGCGCATGAGCAACAGCGGGATCTTTCAAACGCAGCATGGATGGGCAACATTGTCGTGGAGAATGCCCTTCCCGCACTCGGCATTGTGTTGACCACGAGTTCCTCCATCGCACCGGCGTATCGAGCTTTGGCCCATCCTTCCGTGCTGGTCTTCTTTCTGTTTATCACACTGTCGACGCTCCGTCTCAATCCGGCGCTTTGTCGGCTGTCTGGGTTTGTGGCAGCAGCTAGCTACCTGGGAGCGGCACTTTTTCTGGGTTGGAAACCGTCATTTGCCGGCGGCGCCTCCCTCGTTTCTCCTCAGAAAGCGGTCATTGACTTTGCACTTGAATTCGTTATTGGCGGGTTTGTTGCTGGGATGGTCGCCGGCGAAATACGAAAGCAGGTTAATGCAGCTTTGCGGGAGGCAGAAACGCGACGCCAAATGGATCGCATGGAACATGATCTCGAAGTGGCAAGATCGATCCAGCAGTCTTTGCTTCCGACCTCCATGCCTCAGCTTGAGGGCTACGAGATCGCGGCTTGGAACCAACCGGCCGATCAGACCGGCGGAGATTATTATGACTGGCAACTTTTGCCGGATGGCAAGGTAGTAGTGGCGCTGGCGGATGTTACGGGTCACGGGATCGGTCCCGCTCTGCTGGCAGCGGTTTGTCGAGCCTACGCCAGGGCTTTCTTCAAGACGCAGAACGGGCTGGCGACCGCCATGAATGAGCTCAACGGCGCGCTCGCGGGGGATATCGGTGAAGGACGGTTTGTGACGTTTGTAGCGGCGATCTGCACACCGGCGAGTTCCACTGTGGAGCTGCTCTCAGCCGGACACGGTCCGCTGCTCGTCTACAAACTGAGTGCCGACCGTATTGACGAGAAGGGAGCGCAGGGTCTGCCACTCGGCATTTTGCCCGACTTGGTGTCCAGCCCTCCGGAAACCCTGGAGCTCCATCCGGGAGACATGCTGGTACTGGCGACCGACGGTTTCTTTGAATGGGCAAATCCAAGAAGCGAACAATTCGGGGTAAAGCGGTCCGGAGAGGTGATTCGGCAATCGAGGGAGAAATCTCCGCGCGAACTTATCTCTACCCTATACCAAACGGTTGTTGAATTTTCTGAAGGCACCGTGCAGCAAGATGATCTGACTGCGGTTGTCATCAAACGGATGTAGTTGAGAGTCTCTTGTCAGAACGCCAGTGTGCCTGTTTGAGCTCAGTGTGTCTGACATTTCATCCCGATTCATGCCTCTAACCCAATCACCCAGGCAAACACAAGAGTTCTTCGCCGCTCTAGCGCTCATACGCAGCTCTCTTCGATGTCAAAGCGTGAAATAAAAAGATGGTCAGCCAGTGCTTCACGAATCCCCGCGAGCAGATCAACAGCGACGCGAGGCTTGAAAATGTACCCTATGGCCCCGATAGCAAGACACGCCCGGACAAAATCTGGATCCGAATGCACAGTAAGAAAAATAACTTTCGAGGCACAATTTGCTTTCCGCAGCTCATCGACAGCTTCGATGCCATTCATCACGGGCATAGAAATGTCGGTGACGATGACATCCGGCTTGAGATTCAGGCCGGCCTCAAACAAGGCGCGGCCATCTCCCACGATTCCAACAATTTCAAACGTTGGCCCCAGAAGCCTCTCTACAATTTCCAGAAATTGAGGATGGTCATCAGCCAACAGAATTCGTACTTTGTTCATCTGGCACGCCCTCTAGATGCGCGCTGGAAGAAATACCAAATATTCACCCCTGGTTATTCAGGCTGAAAGGGTAGCGACGGAATAGATGCGCAACGCCCTGTCGAGCGACTGAACCCACAGTAGCCGCAAGGCGTGAGGCTTGCATACTGGTAAGTCTGCCAGCCCAGTGGGAGAACGTATATTCAACACAGGCCAATAGGCGATGTGCTAAACTCGCGCCCAATACGGTCCCACGACAATGGTGGGCACCGAAACGCGACTGTTGATTACAGATAATCTGCCTGGGGGCAAGATGCCGTGTAGAGCATGCGGAGCGGATAATTTGCGAAAATTCGATGCTGACTTAACCGCGAGTACCCCGAACATTCAGGGGATAAAAGATCCTCCTGTCTATGTTTGTCAGGAGCTATTGGTCTGCCTGGATTGTGGATTCGCAGAGATTCACATTCCGCCAACTGAATTGAGATTATTGAAAAAAAGCAAAGAGGCTCCCGGTTCCTGAATTGGCGTTGCAGACGCCCCGTAAGCCCGAGCCGCTTTCCATAATTTGCATAGGTTTCATCAATGGCCCACGCATGCCTCCAATGTACCGTGGGAAGCGAGCGTAGGCTTGTCTTGAAACTGACACTCGCGTCCGCGGCGGACGTTTGTCTGCCTTCAGAACGCTGGCGTGAACACTAGTCTCCGACTGGGAGGGACACAGGTTGTTCGATTCGGAACTCGAGCAGCGATTCGCTCGGGATCTGGAGTTGCTCACCTTTTTTCGACGCGGCAAGCGCCGTTCCGCCCGCGGCACCAGCGACTACGCCAATAGCAGCTCCCGCTCCTCCCCCTGCGATTCCGCCAATAAGGGCGCCAAGCCCTGCACCGCCCAGCACTTTTCCAGCTGTCTTTTTACCTTCGCCTTTGCCCTTAATCTCGAACGTGCTAGTCATGACAGGATAAGAAGTGCCATTGATGACTATGTCCGTCAATTCCAAAGTGAGCTGAGAGCTTCCAGACATCCTGCCCGCGGAGGAAGCTTGTGCCAAACGACCATAAACGACCGCACCTCTTGGCGCCACGATCGTGTTTTCCACCTGCAAGTTCGTTTCCAGGCTCGCCTTAAAACGGTAACCTGTCTTTTGCTTGCTAGAGTCGATCGTGTCAACGGTTCGGATCAGAATCCGGGTCCCCGCGGGAACGGTGACTTTTTTCTTCCCTTGCGCAGCGGCGCTGCCAATCATGGCCGGATTTCCGATCATTATTGCTGCCAGCAGGGCGGCCGTCGCCATAAATGAATTACGCATTGGAGTATCTCCTTTTCTTTGAAATCACTGGCCTTGGCCGACAACGGGCAACGACGAAGCAATTTGTAAATCGATGATTAGCAACAATTGATGTTCGACTTGTGCGAACCGCGCGGCTGTGATTGCCCCAATTGCCTGCTTGACCCGGTCATAGGTTTTCGCGAGAAGCTCCGCGCGTTGCTTTTGGTAGGCCAGCGACTTCTGTATCAATTCGTCCGCCTTCTCATCGGTCATCTGGTTATAGACTCGGGCGTACTCCTTGATGTTCTCGACTCGCTGGTCGTTCAGTTTGGTCAGTTCTGCGTCATACTCACTGTAGATCGGCCAAAACTTCGCGGCATCATCAGCGCTTAACACCATAACTGCTCCCATGATCTCGGCCTTCTCCTGCCGCACATCCTTGCGCAGGAGGTCAATGTAAGCTTGCATGTTTTTCTGCTGCGCGGCGGACTCGTCGGATGCCGCCGCGTTGCTTGTGGATTTTTGCGTCTGGGATTGCGCTCGGGCAGGATGTGTAGCTATTACGCATTGACCAAACAGGATTGCCAGCAACAAGCGATTCACGAATTTCATACGGTTTCAGCCTTTCTCTGTGAAGCTACTCCTGCGAGCCGCTGAGATTTGTCGTCCGAGAAGTACCAGAGATATGAACCATGCCACAGCCTCGGGCGGCATGCAGCAGCGCAAATCTTGGCAGCGCTCAAATTCGCACAACTTTCCGGTATCGGATAACTGTCAACAATTACAGTCCCAGCCGCGCTGCTAGTTTCCGGGCGAGACAGGTGAAGATGACCGGCGCGGTCGCTGTTTTCACCTGCTATTTCTGACAGTGCCGTTAAATCGATTCCAGAAATACCGTTTAACTGGCAATTTGTCTCTAGTTTCTGATTGCAAGGGAAGGAAACTGACGTTGGGCTATCGAGGGCCATCTCATCGGCTGGCCATGAAGGTCGTTTTGCAGGACTCTACCAGCGGTAGAGTCCTTCGCCCCCTCCTGCTGGGTATGGTTCTGTTCATTCTCTCCTCAGCACTGTCCGGCACCGCTGAAGCTCAGAAACTGCCAACCACTCCGCCGGCGACGAGTTCCAAAATTTCCTCTGGGCCCGAGACTGCACCACTCCCCGCACAAACCGAACAGGCGATTCCATTGCCTCAGATTGCGGACAGGGCAAACGAATTGCATAACCGCTTGGTGGAGATTTACCAACAGCTGCTTTCAGCAAAGGAGACTCTACCATCCGAACACTCCACCCAAGTGCGCGCCGAGGATATTCGCGAACGGAAGCTGTTCGCTGACGCTCTGGTTAAGGGCATTCCGACTTCGCTCGATCTGCGAGACGAAGATCAATATTGGGTCTCTCTGAATCGACAGTTCACCTCCGAGCGCAAATTCCTGACCTCACGCGCTATCTCTCTTCAGGATCAGATTCAATTCCTCGAGGTCCAACAGTCGGTCTGGCAAGCTACTCTCGATCAAATACACCGAATGCGGGGTATCCAAGGCGTGGTAGACCGCGTCCAGCAGGAATTGAATGCGATAAAGGCCACGCAAACCAAGGTTCAAGAGCAGCTAAATCTGGTGTTGACACTGCAGAACCAAATCTCACAACAGGACCAGCAGATTACCGAGGTTTTGACGCAGCTCAGTCAGGCCCGCCAGCAGTTGCGCGGCCATCTCTTCGAGCGAGATGGTCACCCCCTTTGGGAAGCTCGCGAATTGCGCAATCTCGATCGACCGATGACCCTATCGGTGCGACGAACCGTTGATCGAGAGTTAAAGAGCTCGGGCGATTTCCTGGGTTTGAATAAGTTACGGGCGCTTTTCGCACTGGCTCTCTACGGGCTCTCTCTTTTTGCCGCCTTCAGGCTCAAAGCTTTTATCAGCGCCCGGGGTGGAGCAGAACTTCCTCTCCAACATCAGCAGATTTTTTCACATCCCTATTCTCTGGCTCTGGTCATGGTCTTAGTCGGAACCATAGGTCGATTCCAATCCGCCACGTCTGCCATAGCCATCCTCTTTGCCCTTCTGTGGCTGATTCCGATCTTGCGTTTGCTTCCCCCCTTGATCCGGCCGGGACCCCGTTCTTTTTTGTATGCCTTCCTCCCTGCTCTCTTCCTGGAGGGCGCACGGATTCTAATACCCTTCTCCCCTGCCTTGAAAAGAGAAGTTTTCCTCTTAAACATGCTGCTGGCGCTGATTCTTCTCGTTTGGATGATCCGTCCCGCGCGGTGGCGTCAGGTGGGAATGGAGGATCGGGATTCTCGGCTCTTAGCGTACGGCGTGCGAGCCGGAATCGCGCTACTCGTAGCTTCTCTTGTTAGTAACGTCCTCGGCTTCCTGTCGCTATCCCAGGTTCTGGGGATGAGCGTGCTCCTCGGCTTTTTCTCCGGGGCAGCTCTTTTATGTGCCTTCCTCGTATTGACCCTGATTCTCACGATACTTCTGCAAACGGATTGGGCCCGATCCCTGCTTCAAGCCCGCACCACCGTCTTCGAACGCTGGACTGGCCGCGTGCTGGGTTGTGTCGCAATCCTCGCGTGGCTCAATGGCATGTCGCAGTTCTTGACCATCCACGACAAGGTCGTCAGCGCAATTTCTGACGCTCTGCAATACCCGTTCGGTTATGGGGAGCTTCGCTTCACTATCGGTGGCTCTCTGAGCGTCTTGTTAGTCATGCTACTTGGCTATACCTTCGCAAGAGCCTTCTCTTTTGTATTAAAGCGGTTTCTGCTTCCGAGAATGCCCCTTCAGCGGGGCGTGGCATACGCCGTCTCTACGGTGACGTATTACGTGCTATTGCTTATGGTCGCCGTTGTGACGCTGGCCGAGACGGGGGTTGAGCTCAATAAATTTACAGTGCTTACAGGTGCCATCGGGGTTGGCCTCGGGTTCGGCCTTCAGAATGTCGTAAACAATTTTGTTTCGGGGCTGATACTTCTTTTCGAGCGACCCATCCATTTGGGCGACACCGTAGAGATTGGTGGATTGGTGGGAACTGTACGACGCATAGGCGCTCGATCAAGCACCATCCTGACTTTCCAAGGCGCAGAAGTCATCGTGCCCAACAGTAACCTGCTTTCGAACCAGGTGATCAACTGGACCCTATCCTCGCAGTGGCGGCGCGTTGACGTGCCTGTCCGCGTGGCCTATGGCACAGATCCGGAACACGTTTTGAAACTGCTCGTCGACGCCGCTGAATCAAATCCCCGGGTATTGCGTGAGCGGCCACCCACAGCTTACTTTCTGGGCTTTGGTGATAGTGGGATGAATTTTGAGCTTCGCTTTTGGTCTGCGTACCAGGATACTTGGCTTCAACTGCAAAGTGATGTAGTGATTGCGGTTGCTAAAACGTTGCAGACGGCCGGGATCGAAATACCGTTCCCGCAGCAGGACTTGCATGTTCGCAGCGTCGACGCCTCTGTAAGAGCAACGTTTGCAGGGGATGGTATCGCCGGCCCTTCCCTTGCTTACACGACCAGGTCGGAACAAGCGAAGGCAGCTTCATCGCAGACTCATCGAGACCCGCGGCAAAAGTAACGGCTCCCCACAGCCACACCACGTTTTGCCGGTTACGCCACCGCGTTCCTCGAAGCCTTTTTCCTAATACTCCTTGGGAAATGCATTCGCTGAACGCCATCTGGGGTACCAAAACCTGTCAAAAGTGACAGTATTCGGTTGTAAGCTAAGGTTCCTAACATTCAACTAGTGAATGGGGTACCAATGACGTCACCGCGGCTTATGTTGGCTGATGACCACACATTTTTGGTCGAGGCATTCCGTAAACTTTTGGAACCCCAGTACGAAATCGTCGGTACAGCTTCGGACGGACGCGCTCTACTGGAGTCCGCTCCTCAGCTCAATCCAGACGTAATCGTGGCAGATATCGGTATGCCCCTCATGAACGGTTTGGAGGCTGGGTTGCGATTGAAGGAACTGATGCCGACCATGAAGCTGATTTTCCTGACGATGAACGAGGACCCCGATCTGGCCGTGGAAGCGATGCGCTGTGGCGCGTCTGGCTATCTTTTGAAGAGTTCCGCAGTTGAAGAAATGCTCTGCGCGATCCAATTGGCGCTAAAGGGTAAAACCTATGTCACACCGCAGATTCGGCGCGGGATGCAGAAATCTTTCATAAAGAACCCTGGAGCTAAGGGACAGGCGAAGGTCCTTACGCCCCGGCAGCGAGAAGTGGTGCAACTGTTGGCGGAGGGGAAATCCATGAAAGAGGTAGCCGACGTCTTGAAGGTTACGCCTCGCACTGTGGCGTTCCACAAATACCGCGTCATGGAAGAGTTGAACATTCGAACGACGGCAGAGTTGATTCAGTTCGCTATCAAATCAAAAATATTGGTTCGGTGAAATCCGCCAGAGAAAGTCGCAATAAGGCTTGGAGATTCAACCATTCGTTGAATGCCGCCAGCCTGACTCTGTGTTTTTGAGTACTGCGACAAAAGGGCTATTGGGGCGGGAAAGACGAAACCCAAGCCTTCGAGTGTGAATGTCTCCCGGATCACTGATAGTTTTGACAGTTCAAGTCACGCCGTGACAATCATACCGTGAGCTCAATCCGATACAGGGGATCCAATCCGAGACAACGACCAGACTAATCACACCACCGTTCCTCCCTCGACTGGATCCCCTCCTCAAACAGACGCGAAGTCTGCACGTGCTATCGCGCGCGCATCTCTGACAGTTTTACCAGTTCCCGGAAGATGCCAGTACCGCTATGGTCCAAATCGAGGACCAGAGTAAGCGGCGATATTTCTTGGGGGACGGGGTTCAGAGTGAAAAGTTCCATTCACTCTCGGCGATACAGGAAGAATTTTCTGCCGGGCGGCGGGGGCGGAGTGAGATTTCTCCTCAGCAAGAAATACCACGTAAATCTTCGCGCTGACGCAGCTTTCGGCAAAAACAGCCATACCTGGGCGATGGGCGTTGGGGAGGCATTTAATGACGGTTCATAAATTGCGAGCGCGACTGGAATCCTCGGAAGGCACGATCCCCGGGCACTTTTTTTCTAGTATTCGGGCAGCCAGCATGCCTGTGGTTATTCTCACGATGATGACACTGTTTATGCTGGTGATCCTCCCGCTGTTTGCCGGCACGAAAATTCTTCACCGTTGGGTTCTCACGGGCCAACCCATGCCACAGCTAAAGAAAATTCTGGTCATAGCGGTTGTCGAAAACTACCTGATACGACAGCATTTTGAAGACGAGATGGAGAGGTTGCTGGACAATGCCGGTGTTGTTGGCGTCAAAAGCCACATGGTTCTTCCTCCGCGTAACGAACTCATGGAAGGCGAACTGAAGCAACGCATTAAGGAAAGTGATTTGGATGCAGTCCTGGTCATACGGCCAAAAGCCGCGCGCCTGGAAACCAAAGAGGTCGTGATAGGTGGGTTCTATATGCCACCCCCGGGCTACTACGCTTTTTGGCCTTACTGGAACATGACGTACACGCAATTCTCCACTACCAGTTCCTACATGGAGGAAAACACCGTCGTCAGCGCGGAATTCAATCTATATAACACCAAAGACGAAAAGCTCCTCTGGAGCGGCGAAACGGACACGGTCTATTCCAAGGATTTCGGGAAACTGGGGAAGGAATATGCTAACGCACTTGTAAAACAACTGAAGAAAGACAAGGTGATCGGCAAGAAATGATGGACTCCAATCTCGCAGAGCTTGGGAAAAGCGGAACCCGGAATCCCTGTAAGAATACACAGTGTCACCCTCACCATTTGTGACCCAGACTTGCTCCTGACCAAGAGAATTGCCGAACGCGTGGAACCAGCTCTGTGAAGTCAACGTTGCAATGTGCGGCACCGATGTGTGGAGCATTGGGGGATTTTCGAGAAGAGGATGTCTGCGGTTCGTGTTTCGCGATTACCTCATACACCGCACGTTTGCAGGATCTAATGAGGCATGCCGTGCATTAGCCCGATGGCGGCGAACTCGTCTCATCGGGCCTTTACCTGGACTTGCCGCCCTAGAGCTACCACGTCTTTAGACTGGCCCTCCCGTAGAAAATTCCACGAGAGGAAAGTCTGTCACGAATATTAGGAGGTACACCGCGATGAGCACAAAGACTGCAGAAGGTGATCGTCTGGATGCTGTCCGCAGCCACAAAGAAGCGTGGAGGAAATGGGGACCGTATCTGAGCGAGCGCCAATGGGGCACAGTCCGCGAGGACTATAGCGAAAATGGTGACGCCTGGAATTTTTTCACCCACGATCAGGCGCGCTCGCGCGCCTACCGCTGGGGCGAGGACGGCATCGCGGGGATTTCCGATGACAAACAGCGGCTCTGCTTTGCGCTGGCCTTGTGGAATGGCAAGGATCCGATTCTCAAAGAGCGGCTATTCGGGTTGACCAACAGCGAAGGCAACCACGGAGAGGATGTGAAGGAGTACTACTTCTACCTCGACAGCACGCCAACTCACTCGTACATGAAGTATCTCTACAAGTACCCCCAGGTAGCGTATCCCTACGCCGACCTGGTAGACACGAACCGACGTCGAACGAAGAATGACATGGAGTATGAACTCCTCGACACCGGTGTCTTCAACGAAGATCGATACTTCGACGTCTTCGTGGAATATGCCAAGGACGGTCCGGAGGACATCCTGGTCCGCATCACCGCAGCCAACCGTGGACCGGAGCCGGCAGAACTGCACCTTTTGCCGACGCTGTGGTTCCGGAACGACTGGTCGTCGTGGATTGCCCAATCGAATAGAGCTCCTGAGAAACCAAACCTCCAGCAGATCCTGGGATTGACGGGCACTAGTGCGGTTGCGGCTACGCATTCGCTGCTGGGCGAATTGACCCTTTTCTGCGAAGGCGAAGTTCCGCTGCTCTTCACCGAGAACGAAACAAACCACGAACGGCTTTTCCCGGGACTAAAGAACGAGAGCCCCTACGTGAAGGATGGCATCAACGATTGGGTGGTGCAGGGCAATCAGGGCGCGGTAAACCCGGGCAAGCAAGGCACCAAGGTCGCGGCGGACTACCGGGCCATGATAGATGCCGGTCAAACCAAAGTGATTCGCCTGCGGCTCTCCAAGAGTTCTCCAGACCAGAAGCGCGAACCCTTTGGGAAGCAATTTGAGGAAGTGTTTGCAAACAGGCTTCGCGAAGCCGATGAGTTTTACAAGTCCGTCACGCCGCCATCGGTGAGTGAAGACGCGGCCAACGTGATGCGCCAGGCTCTCGCCGGCATGCTGTGGAGCAAGCAGTTTTTCTTCTTCGATGGTGACAACTGGTTGGACGAGCACAACTCCAATCCGCTCCATACCGGATTTCGAAATCTCCGGAACTCCGAGTGGTTCCACATGCTGAACCAGGACATCATCTCCATGCCTGACAAGTGGGAATATCCCTGGTACGCGGCCTGGGACCTGGCATTCCACGCGCTCCCACTCTCAATCGTAGATCCCGACTTCGCCAAGGAGCAGATGGACCTGATGCTCCGTTCCGCCTACCTGCACCCCAACGGCCAGATGCCTGCGTACGAGTGGAACTTCAGCGACGTAAATCCCCCGGTCCACGCATTTGCGACACTCTTCTTGCACAGAACCGAACAGGCACTGCGCGGCGAGGCGGACCTGGATTTTCTCAAAGCGACGTTTAACAAGCTCTTGCTGAACTTCACCTGGTGGGTGAACCGCAAGGACCGCTTCGGCAAGAACGTGTTCGAAGGAGGCTTCCTCGGTCTTGACAACATCGGCGTCTTTGACCGTAGCGCCCCGCTTCCCACCGGCGGCCACTTGGAGCAAGCGGACGGCACGGCCTGGATGGCTCTGTTCAGCCAGAACATGCTGGAACTCGCGTTCGAAATCACCACCCTCGACCCCACCTACGAGCCCATGATCATGAAGTTTGCCGAGCACTTCTACTATATCGGCGCAGCCATGAATCGTCCGGGTCAGGACGGCATGTGGGATGAGGAGGACGGATTTTACTACGACCTCCTGCGGCTCCCCGACGGCAGTGCGACACGCCTGAGGGTGCGCTCCATGGTGGGACTCCTGCCCTTGTGCGCTACGACGATAACCGAAAAGTCGATGCGAGAACGTATTCCGCAGACGATGGCCAACTTGCAGGAACGCATGCGCCGGATTCCCGAACTCAAAGAGACGATCCACCCCACGGGCGTGGGACATCTCGGGGTAGCCGAGCGCGGGATCATGGCGCTAGTCAACCCGGATCGGCTCCGCCGGATCCTTACAAAGATGCTCGACGAAAACGAGTTCTTGAGTCCTTATGGCATCCGCTCACTTTCCAAGTTTCACCAGCAACATCCGTACATTTTCCATGCGGGTGGCCAGGAGTACCGAGTGGACTACCTGCCGGCGGAGTCGAACACTGGCATGTTCGGTGGCAACTCCAACTGGCGGGGACCTGTCTGGATGCCGGTGAACGCGCTCATTATCCGGGCGCTGCTGAGCTTCTACTTGTATTACGGCGACAACTTCAAAATCGAATGCCCCACGGGATCCGGCAAACTCATGAACCTCTTCGAGGTCAGCAAGGAAATCTCGAACCGGCTCACCCGGATTTTCCTGCGCGACGCGCATGGCCGGCGACCCGTCTACAGTGGCACGGAAAAGTTCCAGAAGGATCCCTACTGGCGCGACAACATCTACTTCTATGAATACTTCCATGGCGACAATGGTGCCGGGCTGGGCGCCAGTCACCAGACCGGTTGGACAGGACTCGTGGCCAAACTCATCGAGCTCTTTGGCTTCCTCGACGCCACGCGGGTCCTGGGAGCAGGTAGACAGGCCGCATTCACGAAAGTTGCGGAGGTCCATACCGCAAAAGCGATAGCTGGCGGCTCCTGACGCGGAAGCTTTCGTCGATAGCTAAACGATCATTTCGCAATGAAGCGAATGTGGCTATAAAAGGTCGCTTTCACAAAATGGCTTCCATCACACGCAGCTCAATTCTCGGCACTCTGGTCGTTGTGATTCTCGTTGCAACGATACCCGGAGCCATCCGCAGGATCATACAGACCGGCGATTTGTATCTTTTTACTCGGCAGTTCTTTGAAGATATATTTGCTCGGTTGTCCGGTGCGGGCCGTTTCAGATTTCTTCTCCAACCAACAGTCGCGATCCTGCTGGGTTCACGTGATGGCCTGAAAGACGCGAGGATGGGGCTACCTCCCTATCTTTGGGCCCTTGCATTCCATGGTGAGCATCGGCGCGAGCTGCTGCGGAGTACGTTTGCATCCGTACGCGAACTTGTTGCCGTTGGAATCCTTTTGGACATTGTTTCGCAATTTCTGATCTTTCGCGAGATTCATCCTGGGGCGGCAATTCTGCTGGGACCATTACTGATCGGCGTGCCGTATGCGTTGTCCCGCGCCTTTTCAGGCCTCATTACCAGAAACAAAAGTGTTCGAGCATCGTCCAGAAACCTTCGCTGACGTTTGCCCGCGGAACGGTGCTTGCTCGCGGGGATTGATCCTGGAACTGGGCCCCCGGCGTCTTCGTCATTCCTGCTTGCTTGCGATCTCATTTCCCCATACGCGAGCCGGTTCTGCCTCGTTGCGCCAAAGCGATCACAAAGGGCGAGAAGCACAAGAAAACGAGCACAGTCAAAACCAACAATATGAGCAATTCTGGCATGCTTAGACCTCTGTCGCTGGACTTCCTTAGCAGTTTCCCGGTTCGATGATAAATACTCGCTTTCATGCAAAGTCTGATCTTCAGGGCGCAACCCCGCGACTGTCAGAAAAGACAGCGCAGCACGGCAGCGCGTCAAGTCTCCACGGCTGTCAAACTTGACAGTGGTGCTTTTTCCCGCGGGTTATCACGATACACAGTCTGTGGTTCATCGCGGGCCTTTGCGGAGAAACCTATGATTCCCCTAAACAAAACCTTCCTCTGTTTAATAGCAGTGTCTTTGGCGGCCAGCATGGCCGCAGGGCAGGCCCAGCAAACCGTGCCGGATTCCAATCTGATCACCAAGTCCGTCAAGGCTATTGGATATAGGGTTGGCGGCGGAAGCACGAAGGTCGACTTGAAAGGTACAGAGTTGATGTCGGCGGCCGGTGGAGAAGCAAAGGTCGAAGCTAAACCGGGTGCCACAACTATCGAGCTCAGCCTCATCGGCATGACCCAGCCGTCGACCCTAGGTGCTGAATTTCTGACTTATGTCCTTTGGGTGGTTACACCGGATGGCCGCTCCGGAAACATCGGCGAGATCATCCTCAACAAGAACGGAGAGGGAAAGCTCAAGGCCACCACGCCGGCCCAGACTTTCGCCCTCCTTGTCACCGCTGAACCGTATTTTGCAATACGTTTCCCCAGCGAGATGGTCATTCTGGAAAATGACACGCGGAAAAACACCAAGGGCCAGATCTTTCCCGTCAACGACTTCAAGTTGATGAGGCGCGCTCAATACGAAAAACTGGGAAATCCGCTGGCTATGACCCCGGATCTGGAACGCGTCCCTCTACAGCTGTACGAAGCCCGCAATGCCGTGGATATTGCCAAATCACGCGGAGCGGACAAGGATGCGCCAGAGATCTTCCCCAAGGCTACAAGCAGTCTGCAAATGGCGGAGAACGCTCTAGCCAGTAAAGCAGACAAGAAGGACATCGTGTCCAAGGCCGGCCAAGCCATCCAGTTTGCCGAGGATGCGCGCGCACTCGCAGCTCAACGGCAGAACGAAGCACGTATAGCAGCGGACCGCGAAGCTGCCGCGGCCAAAGCCAAGACTGAAGCAGAAGCGAAAGCTGCCGAAGAAGCCAAACGTCAAGCCGAATTGACTGCCGCGAAGGAAGCTCAGATGAAGGCGGAGGCAGAAGCGGCTGCGGTCAAGGCCAAGGCGGAGGCAGATGCGGCTGCAGCCAGGGCCAAGGCAGAAGCAGATGTGGCTGCAGCCAGGGCCAAGGCGGAAGCAGATGCCTTGAAAGCAAAAGAAGAGGCAGCACGGGCAGAAGCTGAACGGTCACGTAAGGCTGCGGCCGAGCTGAGAGCCCAACTCCTCGATCAATTCAATCGCGTACTGGAAACCCGCGATACTCCTCGGGGGTTGGTCGTCAACATGGGTGACGTGCTGTTTGATTTTGGCAAGTATAATTTGCGCTCCGAAGCCCGCGAAAAACTGGCAAAACTGACTGGCATTGTCCTGGCCCACCCCGGCTTGAAGCTCGCTGTTGAAGGTCACACGGATAGTGTCGGAGGCGATGAAGCGAACCAGAAACTCTCGGAACAGCGTGCGGACGCTGTGCGCAAATACTTGGTCGAGGAAGGATTGGCTGATGCCAGCGTCTCCTCCCAAGGGTTTGGCAAGACCTCCCCGGTCGCAGACAACGACACGGCCGCCGGGAGACAGAAAAACCGCCGCGTGGAGATCGTCGTGTCAGGCGAAGTCATCGGCGAGAAGATCGGCACGTGAATGTCAAATCTTGTCTTGCTCTGTTCGTAACCCAATTCGAAACGTCGTCAGCCTCGCTCGCGGCAATAGACCGTCATTGCCCGATCTTTGCTTCATTTAGGCCAAGGTAAGTCCATTCTTTTTACAGAACTATCGGTGTGAGCGCGAAGTGTCAACGATTGCTGAACGTGAAGATTTGCGCGCGGAATACCTGCTAATTTTGACAGTTCTACATTCCAAGGTCAGCTCCTAGCATCGTCGCTGTGTGTGGGCGACTGTAATCAGCTGACAAGCGCTCGCGTGCGATGCCGGATGTTAGTTCTGAGCCTGGGCCATCGAGATTCAGCGAGTTCTTCCAAATTGATTCCGCCAATCACAGAAGAAAGGCTCGGGGCCCTGAATGGATTTGCCGAAGCGGAGCCCCTCTCGCGAGGCACCTGAGACAGACACTTGGGCATCTGGGGCGCATCGAGCAGACGACGGTAAAACCAGCGCATGGCCTGAATCGATGTCATTGAAGTTTCATTCTCGCACACCGATGGCCGCAACCTGGAGGCGAAACGTATGTCACAAGATCCTAATTTCCGCGTCGCTCTGCGGCCACAAGACAAATCAGCGGGGAACAATGGAGCGCCCTTTATCTTGGCGAACCCACGGTTCGCCGTTCGGCAAGCCTCATTCCTGGCCCTTTTCGTGACGACGCTGTTCATTTGTGCTGGCTGCTCCTCCAATAAAGAACAACCACCACCTCCGCCTCCAGGAGTCACGATTGCCCCGGTCATTCAGAAAGACGTTCCCATACATCAGGAATGGGTTGGAACGATGGCCGGCAATGTGGACGCGGATATCCGGCCCAAGGTCGAGGGATTTTTGCTCGCCCGTCTCTACACAGAGGGCTCCTACGTGGAGAAGGGCCAACCGATGTTTCAACTCGATAAGCGCCAGGCGGAAGCTGCGGTAGAGCAGGCGATTGGAAATTTGGAGCGTGTCCGCGCTGCATTGTCACAGGCACAGATTGACGTGCACCGGTTCACGCCTTTGGTGGCCCAGAGGGCTGTAAGTCAAGCCGAACTCGACAAGGCGCAGAGTTCCGAAAGAGCTGCATCCGCAGCCGTGGCGGCCGACCAAGCGGCTTTGGACAATGCCCGATTGAATCTTGGCTGGACGAGCGTGACGTCGCCTATTGCCGGAATTGCCGGAGTCTCCAAGGTTGGAATCGGCGATCTGATTAGCCCAACCGCTGTAATGACCACCGTTTCGAGTGTGAATCCTATCTATGTTGACGTGAATATCGCGGAGCAGGACTACCTTCGGCTAAGTCGTGAAAAAGCAAACCGCCATGGACGCACAGATCTGGAGTTGATTCTGGGAGACGGCACGATCTTCCCTCATGTTGGGCGCCCACTTTTTGTGAATCGCGAAGTGGATTCGCGAACAGGAACAATTCAGGTACGAGGTGAATTTCCCAATCCGGGCAATGTGCTGCGGCCTGGGCAGTACGCGCGAATTCGCGCAGCTACAGAGTTGCGCAAAGGCGCTCTTCTGATCCCGCAGCAATGTGTTTCCGAACTGCAAGGCGTTTACCAGGTCGGAGTGGTTGCTGCGGACAACAAGGTCACCATCAAATCCGTAACGCTGGGGCCTCAGTTCGGCGACATGTGGGTCGTCGATTCCGGTCTACAGGCCGGCGAAAACGTTGTGGTGGACGGCCTACAGCGGGTTAAGAGCGGAATGGTCGTTGCGCCTGCGCAATACAAAGACACACAGGCAACCGCGCCGACTGGTGGAAAGTAGACATGTCAAAATTCTTCATCAGCCGCCCCATTGTTGCGATCGTTATTTCGATCCTCACGGTCATCGGTGGCGTTGTAGCGATGTCAAAGCTGCCAGTTGCGCAACTGCCTGATATCGTGCCTCCGCAAATCAACGTGTCTGCGACCTATACGGGAGCCGATGCGTTGACGATTGAGCAGTCGGTTGCCACACCCCTTGAGCAGCAGATGAATGGTGTGGACAACATGCTCTACATGATGTCCACCAACGCCAATGATGGAACCATGACCCTCAAGGTTACCTATGACGTCGGAACCAATGTGGATATCGATCAGGTGAATACGCAGAATCGGGTGTCCCAGGCCAGTCCGAACCTCCCCACCTCTGTCAATCAGTACGGGGTCACGGTTAAGAAATTAATGGGTCTCCCCCTCCTTGTCCTTTCGGTTTACTCGCCAAACGATACCTACAGCGGGCAGTTCTTGGGCAACTACGCGACAATCAATATTAACGATGCGCTTCTGCGTGTTCCCGGGGTTGGGCAAGTCACAAACTTCGGGGCCGCCGATTATGCCATGCGCATCTGGGTTAAGCCAGACCAGTTGACGAAACTTGGCCTGACCGTCTCGGACCTGACCAATGCCGTCCAGCAGCAGAGTGCCGTCAATCCCGCCGGTCAGATTGGCGCCGAACCCGCTCCGAAGGGTCAGCAATTTACATACGCCGTTCGCGCACCCGGTCGGCTCGTAAACTCAGAGGATTTTGGCAACGTCATCGTTCGGCAGAATCCCGACGGCTCAACCGTGAGGCTGAAGGACGTTGCGCGTATCGAGTTGGGATCTCTGGTCTATCAGCAGATCGGGCGATACAACGCGAAGTCTGCGGTGATCATTTGTGTCTATCAAGCACCTGGTTCCAATGCGTTGGCCGTGGCGGATCAGGTGAAGGCGCAGATGGTGGAGTTGAAGTCGCGGTTTCCCCAAGATCTCGAATATAAAATCGCCATGGACACTACCCTCCCGATCACGGAGGGGATGAAAGAAATCGTCACGACGCTGGTGGAAGCCATCGTCCTCGTGATTATTGTCGTCTTCCTGTTCCTCCAGAACTGGCGTGCCACCCTGATCCCGCTTCTCGCCGTACCCGTGTCACTCATCGGCACCTTCGCCATCTTTCCTATCTTGGGTTTTACGATCAACACCCTATCTCTCTTTGGGCTCATCTTGGCGATTGGACTGGTGGTTGATGACGCCATCGTCGTCGTCGAGGCAGTCGAACATCACATTGAGCATGGTCTTTCTCCAAAAGATGCGACCCTCAAGGCGATGGAAGAAGTCTCCGGGCCGGTCATTGGAATCGCCCTGATTCTTGCTTCGGTCTTCGTGCCCATGGCCGCTCTCGGAGGCATTAAGGGCCTGCTGAACCAGCAATTCGCAATCACCATTGCCATCTCAGTGTTGATCTCTGCCTTTAACGCATTGACTCTCTCGCCGGCACTCTCCGCTCTTTTGCTGCGTCACCGCAAGAAATCCAGTGGCCCGCTTGGAAAATTCTTCGGTTGGTTTAACCGCTGCTTCGATAAAGTCACAGGTGGCTACGTCAGTTGGAGCCACATCCTCATTCGTCGGTGGGTCATGGCAATGCTCATGCTCGTAGGCATCGCTGTTGTTGCCGGGCTTATGGGCAAGAGCCTTCCCACCAGTTTCATCCCGGAGGAGGATCAGGGATACGCGTTCCTCCAGATACAACTGCCTGACGCCGCTTCTCTGCAGCGCACCGATGCAGTCATGCGCAAGATTGATGCCCTGCTGGCGCACACGCACGGCGTTAAGAGTTTCAGCGGGATTTCTGGTTTCAGCCTGCTCTCCAACACCTCGGCCTCGTACACCGGTTTCTACTTTCTCCAGCTTGAGCCTTGGGAAGAGCGTCGAACCGCGGAGCTTTCCGCTGATGGGCTCGTTCAAACCCTGAATAAAAAAATGCGTAGCGAGATTCCGGAAGCCATTGCTTTCGCGTTCGGCCCTCCCGCTATTCCTGGCCTCGGCACTGCTGGTGGGTTCACCCTCATGTTGCAAGACCGGAGCGGCGGGACGGTTCAGCAGCTGTCCGAAACCATGGACAAACTGGCACTGGCCGCGCGGAAACGACCGGAACTTGCTTCGTTGGTCACCACTTTCCGCCCGACTGTGCCTCAGCTCTTCGTGAACGTCGACCAGGACCGCGTACTGAAGCAAGGACTCCAGTTTGGCGAAGTTTATCAGACGCTTCAGGCCTTCCTGGGAGGCGCCTACGTCAACCAATTCAATCGTTTCGGGCGGCAGTGGAAGGTCTATCTTCAAGCAGAACCGGAATACCGCACCAACATAGACAAAATCAATAGTTTCTACGTTCGAAACTCCAAGGGGGAGATGACACCGCTTGCCTCCCTGGTTTCGGTGAAGCGCGTTTCAGGGCCGGAGTACACGAACCGCTTCAACTTGTTCCGCAGTATCCAGGTTAATGGTTCACCTGCTCCCGGCTTCAGCTCCGGACAAGCCATGACGGCAATGGAGCAGGTTATGAACGAAGTGCTGCCCGCCGGCTTTGGTTATGCGTGGAGCGACATGTCGTACCAGGAGAAGAAAGCAGAGGGCGGACAGGCCGCAGTGTTCGCAATGTCCTTCCTGTTTGTCTTTTTGATCCTGGCGGCCCTGTACGAAAGCTGGTCTCTGCCCTTCAGCGTTCTTTTGTCAGTTCCCGTGGCTGTACTTGGCGCCTATGGGGGACTGCTGTTGCGCAAGTTCGACAACAATGTGTTCGCCCAGATCGGGCTCATCATGTTGATTGGACTGACCGCCAAGAACGCAATTCTGATTGTTGAGTTCGCAATTCTGGAACATTCGAAAGGAAAGGAACTCGTGGCGGCAGCTCTGGATGGCGCCAGACTCCGGCTACGGCCCATTTTGATGACCTCCTTTGCATTCATTCTCGGGTGCGTTCCCCTCTGGACAGCCAAAGGCGCAGGCGCCATTGGCCGAAAGGTGCTGGGAAGCTCGGTGATCACGGGCATGTCCGCCGCCAGCGCTTTGGGGATTTTTTTCGTGCCTGTCCTATTTGTAATCGTGGAGCGCATTGCGAAAAAGAAAGCTCATGTTGAAGTACCTCAAACAGCCGTGCTGGAAGGGGGCCACGACTAATGCGCAAACTCGTCGCAGTTGCCCTTCTTCCGCTGCTCTCGTTGACCGGATGCACCGTCGGTCCCAAGTACAACCGCCCAACATTCCAACCTCCCGCCACCTTCTATTCCGAGGACCAGGCAAGACAAATTTCAATTGCCGATTACGCCTGGTGGGATTTGTTTAAAGATCCCGTTCTTCAAACCCTCATCCATGAAGCTTTGAAGAATAACTACGACCTTCAATTCGCCCTGGCAAGAGTCGAGCAGGAGCGCGCCCTCGCCGGTGTCAGCCGTTCACTGTACTTCCCCCAGGTGGGTTACGACGGCAACATTTCCGGCCAGAAGTCGCTGACGATCCCGAATCACACCTACTACAGCTACAGTTTCAGCACTTTCTGGGAGATTGATCTCTTCGGTCGTATACGCAAATTGAATGAAGCCCAACGGGCGGTGTACTTCTCCAGCGAAGAAGCCAAGCGAGATGTGCGGCTTTTAATCATGTCGGAAGTTGCCCAGGGATATTTTCAATTGCGCGCCTTGGATGCGCAGTTGGAGATTTCTCATCGGACGGTCAAGAGTTTTCGAGATACCCTTGAAATTTTTCAGCACAGGATGGAAGGCGGCTACTCCTCAGGACTCGAAACTTCCTTCGCTCAAGCGGCGCTCTCGAATGTGGCGGCGACAATCCCCGATCTGGAGCGCCAGATCGTTGCAGCAGAAAATGCGCTGGACTTGCTTCTGGGGCGCAATCCCGGTTCGATCCCTCGCGGAGTGGCCCTCGCCGATCAGTACGACCCGCCTGACGTGCCCGCTGGTTTGCCTGCTACTCTGCTGGAGCGGCGCCCCGATCTGCGTGAGGCAGAACAGAACCTCATCGCCGCCAACGCTAACGTGGGTGTAGCCAAGGCAAACTTCTTCCCGACCATTTCCTTGTCCGGAATTTTCGGAGGGCTCAGTCCTCAATTATCGGAACTGACGGCTGCCGGCAAAGCGTGGAGCCTCGCCGGAGACTTAGCCGGACCTATCTTCACCGGCGGGCGGTTGAAAGGTCAATACAACGCCGCCCTTGCTCAGCGAGACCAGGCCAGAATCACCTTCGAAAAGGCGGTCACCCAGGCTTTCGGCGAGGTGTCCACCTCGCTCTCCGCCCATCAACAGCTTGCCAATGCTTACCGCGAGCAGATGTTCTCCGTTGAGGCGTATCGCGAGTCCGTTCGTCTCTCCTCCATCCGCTACGACAGCGGACTCTCCAGCTATCTGGAAATCCTTGAGGCCCAGATTCAAATGTTTCCCGCCGAGAGTGCGACCGTGAACTATGATCTGGGGCGCAAATTGGCATTGGTGCAGCTCTATCGTGCGCTTGGAGGCGGATGGAATCTGAACGATTCACAGTGGACCAGCACCAGTGGTGCCCCGGGCGTCACTCAGTCCCCTACTCCGTGAGTCGCATAATCGAAACTCTGAACTCGGGATGCTGAATTGGCAGAGGTAGGGGACTTGATATGACTTCTTTTCTATAAATCCTAAAACATCTTAACTGCCGCTGGCGCGTTTCCTGCGTAATGCTTAACCGGACACCTGGTTTTGCGAGGATTGCGCTTGTCCGGGTACCGCGTTTGGCGGGAGTCCGTAGGCTCAGAACAGGTACGATAGTCGAGTGCGTTCTTTCAACCGAGGCTTTGCCTCTGGCTAGCTAGCTCCCCCAGCTTGGCCAACTACTTTGCGAATAGCATCGACAACCGCTTCGGGCTTGTCGATTTGTATATCGTGACCGCTCCCCTTGACGACTACATGAGAACCATTCGAGGAGAGGTGCGCCAACTCCTCTTGCATCTTGGCCCACTCTCGATTCACAGGATCGGTCAGATTCCCTGGAAACCGCACCTTGTCGGGATCATGGGAAAGCACCACCAGCGGCAAATCGCGCAGCGGGCCGAGAGATCGAACCTGCGCGGAGTTTTCTTGCTGGGCAGCTGCCTCCGCTCGGACTGCCGCAAGGTACTGTCGCCGGCAGAAGACTGCACAAAACTCTGGCCGAACTTCGGGTGGAACTGCGCGCGACGCGACAAGTCTAGGCAAGCCGATAGGTAAGGTGAATTGCATCAGACGAATTACGTAATAAGACGCCGCAGCGAGCTTCTTGGCTTCCGGCGGAAATCGGTTTTCCTGGTCAGGGTGCGAGGAGTCCACCAGCACCATACCCACCACCTCGGACGGGTATTGGTTAGCGAACATTCGCGCGTCCATCCCACCTAATGAGTGCCCGACCAATACGAACGGCCCTGTCACTCCGCCATTCTGCAACAGAGTGTGCAACTCTTCGGCAATCACTTTAGCCGTTCGGGGCCTCGGGCTGGGATCACTCCAGCCGAGCCCTGCGCGGTCATACGCACAAACCCGTGTGAATGCTGCGACTTGTGGCTGGACCTTGTACCAGGAAAGCCACGGATTGCCGCCGCCTGCCTCCAAGATGACGGTGGGAGAGCCCTGCCCGACGCAATAGAGGTGCAGACGATAACCGCCGATGTCCACTAGTCGACCGGGGGGATGATACAGCCGCCGGTCGCGATGGCTCTCTATCCCTTCATACATGGCTCCGGCAAAAGCCAGCGCGATAAGAAGACTCAGGAACCCCGTGAGCAGATATCGCATCCAGCGGAAAAAGGGTCGTTTGCGTGAGTTGACCGGCACGCTTGTAGTCATGTCTGCTTTCACGATTTTCCCGATAGATAATCAATCTGGCAAAGATTGTCCAGGAACTCTGCAACTCATTACACATGCTAAGGGTGAAGCCGAAGTATAGTCCCGGCGAGGGTGCCGGTGGACCTCCCACTGTCGATTTCTACCTGTCCGTTCACAAGAACGAAGTCTACACCCGTGGCATAGGAAAGCGGTTTAGCAAAAGTGGCGGTGTCGGCGATCTTCGTGGGGTCGAAGAGGACCAGATCGGCCATCATGCCGGGACTTATGCGACCGCGATTCCACAGCTTCAATTGAGTGGCTGGCAGCGAGGTCATCTCCCGGATGGCATTTTCCAGGGTGATGACTTTTTCTTGGCGTACGTATTTCGCCAGGACTCTTGGAAATGTTCCGAAGGTTCTGGGATGCGCATAAGTCGCGACCGCTGGATTCATGGGTTCCGCGTCGGAATCGATGCTGACAAATGGAGCCTGCAGCGCCTGCTGCTTCTGGTTCTCATCCATGCTCTTGGGATCGACGTCGACACCGTTCAGTTGCACAAGATCAAAGAATGCGTCCCATGCATCGATGCCGCGCATGGCAGCAATTTCCTGTATGGATTTTCCCTCGTAGCGTTTATCGGTTCCGGACGGGACCTGAACCACAAGAACGTTGTCCCAATTCTTCCCGACATGTTGGTACCAATTCTCCCAGTTCGATTCGGTTTCTATTTCCTTTCGAAGTTCTGCGCGAACCTTCGGATCGGGCAGTGTTGCCAGGAATTTCTCAGAGCCGTTAGCGAAATGGCGTGGATGGATCAAGGCGGAGAGTCCGAGCCCGTTGCGAATGTAGGGATAGATGTCGGCGGAAACATCCACGCCGCGATCGCGCGCGGCCTGAATCATGGAAAGTGCCTTGACCATCAGTGGCCAATTGTCTTGCCCCGCAGCTTTTAGATGATAAATGTG
>Ga0137415_10000417_pt1 | contig 40488 bp, 37 predicted proteins | sample CZODoug3_1_1_16f_FD_183082 | JGI IMG/M metagenome (GOLD analysis project Ga0137415, IMG submission 183082) | Vadose zone soil fungal communities from Angelo Coast Range Reserve, California, USA - CZODoug3_1_1_16fungal (Hybrid Assembly) | ecosystem: Environmental > Terrestrial > Soil > Vadose...
CATGGTATCAACTCGGAATCGTCTACCGCCATCTCCATCGCATGGAAGAGGCGCAAAAAGCCATGGCCACCTTCCAAAAACTCAAGAACGAAGAGGAAGAGAACTCACAAAAAAAGCTGAAGCGATACGAGGTCCAGCAGAATTCCATCTCTGCCCAACCCCCTCCCCCGGCTCAGAATCCTTAGAAGCGGAACTGTGGCCATCTCGGGCACCAGGATTCCGAACTGGCATGAGGGTCGCGGAACCCCCACTTCGCCATCTCATAGAAACTACAATACTTTTTCGCATTGACTTTTCGCTATCTCATGATGTACTTACCTTCAGCTATAACTGCGGATGGTTGTTAGCTCTTCCTCTTTTACTGGGCAATCGATCGTCTCTATCCCTTGGGCCTTAACTCCTTTATGTTGATTCGCTTGCGCACTCTTTGCTCAGAATGCCTGCTAGTGCATTTTGGCGCCCCTTTAGAATCAATCGATTACGAACTCTTTTAGAATCAGCCAATTCCGCACTCTTTGTCAAAAACAGGGGGGTGGGGGGTAGTCCCTCGGCATCCTATTGCATTGCGCTGCAAAGTCGCTGGAAACTCCTCTCTAACTCCTTACTGAAAGCTTAAAATTGCCAAACCGCTACCCTGTCCTAGTACCACTGTACCCTCGCAAACGGAACGCCTGCTCCATTCCTTCGTACAGTCGCGGAACGCTATCCTGACCTTGCCCAGAAAACAATCTCACTGAAGGTGATACCGTGCAAGTCGGACGCTACGAAATCCTGGAAATCATCGGTACCGGCGCCACTGGACGAGTCGCTCGCGCTCACGACCCCATGATCGGACGTCTGGTCGCCATAAAGCTTTTGTCTAAGGAATGGGCTCAGGGAGAAGCGCGCCAGCGCTTCCTACAGGAAGCGCGCGTCGTCGGCCAACTGTCCCATCCTTCCATCATTACGCTCCACGATATGGGTATTGACGAAGCCACGCAGACGCCCTATCTGGTCATGGAGTTTCTGGATGGTCAGCCGCTCGATCGCATTCTAGACAAGGGCAGCCTCCCCCTTCCCAAGGCCTGCGCCTGGGCCGCCGCAATGGCCACCGCTCTTGGCGTAGCGCATCGCAAGGGCGTGATTCACGGGGATGTCAAGCCCGCGAACATGCTTGTCGCCGATGACGGCCGCGTGAAGCTCATGGACTTCGGCATGGCGCGTCTGGCCAGCCGTGATTCCGGCGCAACCCCGCTTCTCGGCACTCCCGCTTATTGGTGCCCCGAGCAAATCATGGGCAAACCCCAGGACGCTCGCTCCGATCTTTTCTCCCTGGGTGTCGTGCTCTATGAAATGGTGACCGGCAAGCGTCCCTTTGACGCCGATTCCCTTCAGGGCATTTGCGGCCGCGTTCTTTCTTCAACGCCGCTGCCGCCGTCGCACTCCAATCCTTCTGTCCCGGCGGTATTCGACGATCTCGTGGCGCGCTGCCTGGCGAAAGATCCGGCAGCTCGTTACCAAACCGCGGACTCCATTGCACAGGAGCTCTATCCCCTGGCGCGCCACAAGCCGGTGACTTCGGTTCCTGCGCCGCAAACCAATGGCAACGGCCTGCGTGACCGTGCTGCTCGCCTCCTGCGCTCTGCCTGATGATTACACCGCCAAAAGGCCGCTACCAAGCTCTGGAGTTGATCGGGTCTGGAACTACGAGCCGGGTCGATAAAGCTCGCGACAACGTCATCGGCCGCACTGTGGCCCTCAAGACCTTCATTTATGCTTTCGGCGAGGACCTGGAACAGCAATTCCTGCATGAAGCGCAGATTGTCGGCCAGCTCTCTCATCCGGCCGTCGTGCAGCTCTATGATGTCGGCTTCGACGAGCAGGGCGCCCCATACCTCGTCATGGAATACATCGCCGGCGAGACTCTGCAACGCCACCTGGAATCCTCCACTCTGACCATTCAGCGCGCCTGTGCCTGGGCAGTGGAGTTGGCCGGCGCGCTCGCCACCGCCCATCGCGCGGGAATTGTTCACGGCGACGTCAAACCCGGAAACATTTTCATCAATCCGGAAAACAGAGTCAGACTCGGCGACTTTGGCATCGCCCGCCTGACCACGCAACTCTCGCTCACCAGCCGCGTCGTAGGTACGCCCGCGTATATGGCGCCCGAGCAAATCGAGAGTGAGCTTCAGGATCACCGTTCCGACCAGTTTTCATTCGGCGTTGTTCTTTACCAGATGCTGACGGGCGTCCGTCCCTTCGACGGAAAGTCCGTTGGCGCGGTCTGCGCCCAGATTTTGAACCATACGCCCGCGCCGCCTTCGCACCACAATCCGGCAGTGCCGCCGGAGCTTGACCGCGTCGTGGCGCGCTGCCTCGCAAAAAATCCCCAGGAACGTTTCGCTTCCTGCGAGGAACTTGCCAAGTCTCTCCATCCCTTCACCCGCTCGCGGCCGCGCACTCCCGCCCCGGCCATGACGAAACATTCCTGGTGGTCCGCCCCGACAGGACACCGCGAGGTTTGGACTACCGTGTCCGCCTGCCTGCTCCTAATTGGGTTAGTTCAGATCCCGCGTTTACTCAGCGCCCACTACGGAATGCCTCCGGCTCCTGCCCATTCGTATTTTCATCCCGGCGTGCCTTACGAGGCGTTCACGTACTCACCGCAAACCGTTTCCGAAGTATCCGCGCAAGACTCCGAAGATGAGCCCACATCGCGAATCCAAGATAAATATCCCTCGCGCATCATTCGTGTGCAAAAAATCGCACTCGCCGAACTGAATAAGCCCGCTGACTCGCACAACCTTTCTTCAGATTTGTCTGCAGCTGCGGCGCGCTCGCCACGGTCGCACACACCCTAGCCCCGGAATAGAAAACTTCTCCGAGAACATTTTTGTTGATGAGGTTGTTTGGAAATGGGGAGAGCCGCTTTTGCCGCGTTACTCGTAACGCAGCGCTTCGACGGGATCGAGCTTCGCGGCTTTCATCGCCGGCCACACGCCAAAGATCAGCCCGATACTCACACTGACCGCAACCCCCGTCGCTGCCGCCCACACCGGAACGGCCCCGGGCCACTGGAGCGTCACGCGGACCAGTAGCACAAGAGCGTTCACTAGCAGAAGCGCGATGACACCCCCGGTCCCCGTTAGGGTCATCGCTTCTAGCAGGAACTGCCAGGTAATGTCTCGACTCTTGGCGCCAATCGCTTTGCGGATGCCGATCTCGCGGGTGCGCTCCGTCACGCTCACCAGCATGATATTCATCACGCCGATGCCGCCCACTAGCAGGCCGATGGAACTCAGCACCACCGTTGCCAGCGCGACTTTCCCTACGATGTTATGAAATTCCTCGACTTGTTGTTCCGCGGTCGCGATCGAAAAATTGTCCTTCCCTCCAAACGGCACGTTCCGCCGGCGCTCCAGCACTTCGCGGATTTGGTCCACGGCCTGGTCCAGCAGTTTCGGGTAGGCCTGCGCGCGCATATTGACTTCGTCGGCGGTGGGATAGACCTTGCGAAACGTGCTGATAGGAATCAGCACGCGCCGGTCTTCGTCTCCCATGCCGAATCCGCCTTTCGGCTTTTCCACGACGCCGATGACCTGAAAGTCCGAGCCGTCGATCATGACGTCTTTTCCAATGGGATGCCCTTCGGGAAAAAGGACCGGGGCAACGTTCTCCCCGAGCATGACCACTTTTTCCTTGTGGAGATCGTCTCCTTCGCTGATGAAGCGGCCCTCGAGCGTCGCTGCGTTGGCGTAAACCTCGCCGAAGTTCGGCTGCACGCCTCGGAAATCAATCGCCGAGACTTGACCGGCTTTCGTGCGCACGGTGTGAGCATGGTCCCAGTTGGTCATCAGAAAAGTGGTTACGGTCTTGACCGCCGGGCACCTCTCCTGGATGGCCTTCGCATCCTCAACGGTAAGGGGTTTGCGCTGGCGTTCCTCGAGCGGGGGAGGTCCGCCGTGCCGGCCCTGGTCCCATTTGGTGATGAACGCGGTGTCCGCGCCGAACTGCTTGATGTTTTCCTGAATTTTCTGGTCAAAACCGGAGATGAGGGCCGCCACCAGCATGATGACGCTTACTCCCAGCACAACGCCGAACACCGTCAGCGCGCTGCGCAGTTTGTGCGTCCGCAAGGTATCCAGCGCTTGTCTCAGATTCTCGTTATATGCTTGCGCCATTCTTATGCCTCATCCGTCCGCGCGCAAGGCTTCGATGGGGTCCAACTTGGCCGCGCGCATCGCCGGAAAGATTCCGAAAAAGAGACCCACGCCGGTTGCTACGCAGAGAGACAGAATCACCGCGGTCAACGGAGTCTCCATGGGGAACGAAAACAGCGCCTTTACTAAGAACACCAACGAGTAAGCCGTCAGAATTCCGATCAAGCCTCCGGTAGCGGCTAGAACGGCTGACTCCGTCAGAAACTGCAACATGATGTGCTTTTTCCTGGCCCCCAACGAGCGCCGCAACCCGATCTCGCGCGTCCGCTCCGTCACACTGGCCAGCATGATGTTCATAATCACGATTCCGCCGACGACCAGAAAAACGCTCACCAGCGCCATGGCCACGAAAGCCAAGTTTCCCGTGAGGTCATGCCACAATTGCATAATCGAGTCGGAGCCCAGAATGGCGAAATTGTCGGGGGCGTCGTACGGCAAATGCCGCCAGGCGCGGAATAGCATTCGCGCTTCGTCCTGGCTGGCCTGCATCATCTCAGCATTAGGCGCCTGCACGAAGATCGCAACCCAATCATTGTTGGTATGCCAGCCTTTCCGCCAAGCGGAAATCGGCATGACCATGTAATTGTCCTGGGACTCTCCGAAGGCGCTCCCCAGCGGTTCCGCCACACCGATCACTTCGTAGGTGTGGGTCTGGACGCGAATTTCCTTTCCAATCGGGTCGACGTTGGGGAAAAATTTTCGCACCAGTTCCGGTCCGACAAAAACGACCTCGGAGCGATGTTCCTCATCCGCTTGGGTGATAAATCGCCCATGCGCGACGGCGAGGTTTCGCACCTGCGCAAAGTTTGGCGTAGCCCCCATCATCCTGGTGTTTTCCATGGTGAGGTTGCCACTGCGGACCTGGACGTTGTGATCCTCTTCGGCGGCCACGGCGCCGGCGATCTTCATGTTGTCGCGGAGCCGCTCGTATTCCTCCATCGTAACTAGGGGCCGCTTCTGCGCCTTGATCCAGGCATCTTCGCTGGTGATGATCCCAAAGCGGTGGACAAGGTAGACGTTGGCGCCGAGATTGGCCACCCGGTCCGCAACGTACATATTCAGCCCGGCAATGACGCTCATCACAAAGACGAGCGTGGTTACTGCAAGGATCACACCTAGCAAGGTAAGGAAACTGCGCAACTTATGAGCGCGGAGGGCATCCATCGCCAGCTTCAACGTTTCGATGATTGTGATCCAGGCAGCCCGGACACCGATTGCTTTAGACCCCCCGGCCATGGCCAAGGGAGCCACTTGTCTCAACCGACCTATGGGTGTTACCCCCAAACAGACCTCCAACCTTCTGTATCTAAGACGAGTAGGGCCGCCGAATCGTTCCCTGCTATATAGACGTGCGGAACAGCGCTTTGCTTTCGGTGTATCTTGGAGTAGCCTTACGCCCGGTTACGGTCAGGCCCAAGAGTTCGGCGGTCGCCAATCCATTGTACCGCCTTGGACCGCTTGTCTAGTAACGGATGCCACGTCAGGCCGCTGATACGCAACACAGAATGGGTGGACAACATGCGTCGTATGCCTCTTTATTTTGTTGTACTTACAGTTTCCGGCTTGAGTTTTATGGCGTTCAGCAGAGCCCAGGATAGCTCTGAGCATAAAGCCGCTGCGGTAGCATCCGCCGCGGCACCCACTTCAGGCTTTCGCGCCGAGTTCCTGGAAGAGATCAGCTACTATGAGCAGCGGTACACTCGCCTCGCCGAGGCCATGCCAGCTGAGAAGTACACCTGGCGTCCTGCCGAGGGCGTTCGCTCGATCGGCGAAGTCTTCACGCACATTACGGCCGCGAACTATGGCGTGGCGCGGGCACTAGGCACGGCGCCACCCGCAGGCTTTGATTTCAAGGCCATTGCCGCGCTCTCGGCAGATAAGCCAAAGGTGTTGCAAGCCTTGAAGGATTCCTTCGCACATTTCCGCACTGCCATCGTTGCGCTCAGCGAAGCCGATGCTGACAAACCGCAAAAGATGTTCAACCGCTCGACCACGCTCCGCGGTTCTTTCATCGTCATCACCGGGCACTTCGGCGAACACCTCGGCCAATCCATTGCTTACGCGCGCCTGAACGGCACCGTGCCGCCCTGGACGGAAGAAGCCCAACGGCAACAACAAAAGCCCTCAGACAAACCGAAGCCATAATCAAGCCGCAAGAAACTGGCATTGACCCTTTGACACCTGCCCGGGCATTCTGAAGCTTCGGCGGTGTACAACAATTGTGTGCCCGGGCGAATCCAATCAGAGTACGCGCTGGCGGGTTTCCAGCCATTTCGCATGATGCTGAAACGAGCTCTTGTCCCCATTACTGTGTTGTGTTTGGCTCTGGCCGCGGACGCCGCTGGGCAATCCATGGTGCCGGACTCCGCGCCGGCGATCGGCCCGGCGAAGCCGGAACTCTTCAGCCGCATCATTGCCAATCAAAAAAAAGGCGACGCCGCCCTGGATCTCTACGAGCGCATCGAACGCGTCGAGAGCCGCAAGAATCCAGGCGATCCTGCTCCCGCATCGGTAAAAATAGCGCGCGTGATTCCTTCGGGGACCGGCATGTTCCGCATACCGATGGGGGATGACGGCAAGCCGGGAGATTCCGCCGCGTACCGCGCCGATCTCGAAAGATTGGCGCGGTCGCTGGCGCAGCTCGTCAACGACGCCAGATCTCAGCGCGACGGTCTGGCGAAATATGCGAAGAGAAAGAAGGATCGCGACGACCTTATCGACGCCACGCACAATGCGTTCCTATTCACTCTTATCGCCACCGAACCGCGCGGCAACCGCACACTTTCCAAATACGAAATGGATCCTAACCCGGCATTCAAACCCACGACGCGCTTTACGGCAATTTTTCCCAAGGTACATGGTTTTATTTGGATCGATGAAGCTTCCTGCGAACTTGCCCGCATCGAAGGGGAAGTCACCGATGACATTTCCGTGGGCTTGTTTCTGGGAAAAGTTTATAAGGGCAGCCACTTCATGCAGGAGCGCTATGAATTTAGGCCCGGGTTGTGGCTCGTCAGCTTTTCGCAGTACGATTTCGACGGCCGCAAAATATTTTCCAGCTTTTCCGTTCACGAGCGGACTTTCTATACAAACTACCGCTACATCGGGCCGCCCAAGGAGGCGCTCGCCGCAATTCGCCAAGAACTCGGGCATGCCGAGTTGGACAAACCACACGCAGACCCCGCCGACCAGTGAAACAATTCCTCATAGAATGGGTTTAACAGAATAGCGTCCTCGACTTGCGACACTGGAGGCTTTGTGCCCCGATCGCTGTCATACGCAATAGTTTTGACCTTGTTCGCGACCTTTTCCGGGTCCGCGCAATCTCAGGAGAGTAGTGCCCCTCCGCCGCAGGCGTCATCGCAAGATGCCACGCCGCCTGCCGAAGCAAAGAAACCCAAGAAAGTCTGGACTAACGAAAACGTCTCCAGCGCAACTGGCACGGTCTCCGTTGTCGGCGACCCAAAGAACCAGCCGAAGCCGCCTTCTTCCAAGCCCGCAAACGCGCAATACGTCGCATCAGTTCGCAAACAACTGGAGAAGCTGCAAGGACAGATCGCCGATATTGACAAGCAACTCGTTGACCTGAAGAAATTCAGTGAAGGTGAACCATCGACGTCCGCCAGCGGCGTCAAACTCAACAAGAGATACGAGCGCGAGCCGATCGAAGTGCAAATGCGCGCTTTGCAGGCTCAGAAGAAAGATCTTGAGTCCAGAGTGGACGCGCTCCTCGACGAAGCCCGAAAGAAAGGCGTCGAGTCCAGCCAACTGCGCTGAATCCTTCGCCGATCTTCTTCCGATGCCTGACTCGATTCTCGTTATTTTTTGGGACCAGGCTTCGCCGATTCGAAGCGAATCTCCTTGAGCATCTCTGACTGCCGGTACAGCTCCGTTTTTCCGGCGGGGAATTTGTTGACGCTCAGCATAAAGGCCAGAATGTCCGCGTCTTGCTGCCGAGTAAGGCGGCCGGGGTTGGTTTGCGGCATGGTCTTGCGAATTCTGTCGAACAAGTCTCCCATGGTAAGCCCGTTCCAATTCGCGAGAAATGGGCCGCCGGTCAGCGGAGGCGCGGATTCTCCGCCGGTGAGCATGGCACCGTGACAAGCAGCACATTCCTTTTGATAGATCGTTTCTCCGCGCTTGGCTTGGTCCTCGGTGTACACGCCATCCCACACGGAGCGCGACTCCGCTTCCGGTGCTTGCGCGCGAAGCAACCAAAGCGGCGATGCGAGCGCCGCTAGAACCAGGACAGCCGCGGGATATTTCATCATTGCGTGATCATCGCCTTCCTTTCGGATGGAACATTCGCGTGGCGACGCGCTCATTCCCCCGTGGACGGAAGCGTGTAAGCGATGTATTCGCCGGAATAGGGCCCGCCGCTGACGGCCACAACGATGTACTGCTTGCCGTTGACCATGTAGGTCATCGGCGAGCCCGTTTGCGGAGCAGGCATATAGACCGCGCCGACTTCTTTGCCGGTCATCTTGTCGTAAGCACGGAGCATCGCGCCGCGCGGATGATCCGCTGTCGTTGTGACGTTTCCTTCACCCGCGATGACCAGCGTCTTGGTGACCAGCGTGCCGATGTTGTAGGTAGTTTGGCCCGTGCGCGGGATGTTTAGACCTTTCAGCGCCGCGTGGTTGCGCACGACATCCGGCGTTTCGCCGTGCGCGATCTGCCAAACAAATTCCCCTTTATCGAGATTGACGGCGGTGATGGTTCCATAAGGCGGCTTAATCAGGAGCAATCCATCGACGTCCATGCGAGTGAAACCGCCGCCAGCCGCTTTCTTCGGCGGCCTGGGAGAATCGGCTCCGGCATTTTCGCCGGGACCGTGGAGAACCTGCACAGCTTCTCCGGCGGTTCCCACGATGTAGTTCATATCCGAAACTTCTTTCGGCGCCGGCACGAGTCCGAACGGCTCGATGCAAGAATTGCAGGCAAAGACATAAACGTTGTGGGTTTCTGGATCGTAGGATCCGCCGGGCCAGTTCGTCCCCCCGGAAGCCGTCCCCATGGTGAGCGTGCCGAGCGGACCTTCGAGCTTGCTCACCGTTGCGGGCGTGAAGACGGGACCGAGGTGATAGTGCGAGGCAATTTCTTTTGCGCGTTCGCGAAGCGCGGGCGTGAAGTCGATCAAATCGTCGACGGAGACACCGTTGCGGCTGTAGGCGGGCGGCTTCGATGGAATCGGCTGCGTCGGCGAATACCACTCGCCTGGAACGGTGCCGACTTCCACGGGCTTTTCAGGAATCGGCCAGATGGGTTTGCCGGTCACGCGATCGAAGACGTAAAGAAATCCTTGCTTGCTGGGCTGGGCCACGGCCTTGACTGGTTTTCCGTCGACGGTGATGTCGGCAAGAATGGGCGCGGAAGAAATGTCCATGTCCCACAGCGGGTGGTGCACCAACTGGAAGTGCCACTTGCGTTCACCGGTTTTCAAATCGACGCAAACCAGTGTTTCGCCGAACAAATTGTTTCCTGGGCGGTGGCCGCCATAAAAATCGCTGGTGGGCGATTCCACGGGCAAGTAGACCAAGCCGAGTTGCTCGTCCACGGTGATTTGCGTCCAGACTCCGGTGTTGCCCGTGTATTCCGCCGAACCCTTTTCCCAGGTGTCGTAGCCGAACTCGCCTTTCTTCGGGATGGTATGGAAAATCCAGAGGCGCTTGCCGGTTCGTGCGTCGAATCCGCGCACGTAGCCCTTGTTGTTGCGCATGCTTTTCGGGGTCATTCCTTCGCGGAAAGCCGCGCCGATGATTACGGTGTCCTTGGCCACAACGGGAGCGGACTGGATGCCGATCTCGCCAGTTTCCAGATCGGGGAAAATATCCTGGTCATCCTTGAGTTTGAGATCAACTAGCCCGTTCTCCCCGAAGGAGGGAATCCGCACGCCGGTTTTTGCGTCCAGGCAGATGAGACGAAAGCCCGGAGTCACATAAAAGATTCGCTCTTCCTTGCCATCGGACCAATACGCGAGGCCGCGGCCGGAAAGCTGCCGGGGAGCGGCGCCGCCGCGTTTTCCTTCATGCTCGCCGTGGATCCAGAGCAATTCACCGGTGGCAGGGTCCAGCGCGATCACGGCGCGGCGCGATCCCGCAGTGGCGTACAAAACACCGTTCACCATGAGCGGCGTGCCTTCGAGCTTGTACTCCGGGCGGTCGCCGAAATTGTCGGTCTTGATGCGCCAGGCAATTTCCAGATCGCTGAAATTGGAAGCGTTGATCTGGTCCAGCGGGCGATAGCGAGTGCCCGCAAGATCGGCGGCGTAGGAAGGCCACTCCGTGTCCTTCGGATGGAATTGAGCGGATGCGGCCGCGGGCCAGCATAAACTTCCTGCAATCAACAAGAACAGCACAGTGTTCAGCCGCTTCGGATTCTTCTCACACATCTTCGTCCCTCCGTGACTGCAAGCCCGCGGAAGTCTAAGCCAGTGGAGCGCAAGAAACAAATGTTTCGTTGGCAGTTCGGGCCTGCGAAGGAATCCCCCATGCTTGTTCGTACAGCCTGCTGCTAAAATGCGCGTTATGCGCCTCCTTTTGCCATTCCTTTTCTCGCTGTTCTTCGTAACTTCCGTTCAAGCTCAGTATTGGGAAGTGCAGACCAGCGGAATCGATACCAATCTGCGCGGCGTAAGCGCGGCCTCCGTGCCGGACGCAAAAGGCGCGCCAGTAACGTCAGTGTGGGCATCCGGTTCGAACGGCGTGATCCTGAAATCGATCGACGCGGGCAAAACGTGGCAGCGTTTGCACGTGACGGGCGGCGAGGAGCTGGATTATAGAGGGATCGTGGCGTTTAATGCCTCCACGGCTTACGTCATGTCCAGTGGCGAAGGTGAAAAATCCCGCATTTACAAGACAACCGACGGCGGTCAAACCTGGAGACTCCAATACACCGACAAGCGCAAGGAATTCTTTCTGGACACGATCGCCTGCCTTACTGCACTGCGTTGTCTTGCACTGGGCGATCCTATCGACGGGAAATTTCTCCTTTTGCTTACAATCGACGGCGAGCACTGGAATACGCTGCCGAGAGACAAGATGCCCGCGGCCCTTCCTGCCGAAGGCGCATTCGCCGCAAGCAATACTTGCCTCTTGCTTTCCGGCGACGATATTTTTTTCGGAACTGGCGGCCCTGCCGCCCGCGTCTTCCACTCCGCTGACTCGGGACTCACCTGGACCGTCTCCGAGACACCGATCGCCCACGGTAATGCTTCCTCTGGAATTTTTTCTATCGCTAGCACAAATGGAAACCAAGTTGTCGTTGTCGGCGGTGACTATCAGGATCCCGAGCGCGCCTCCGCGGTCGCCGCGTATTCCAGCGATAGAGGCAAGACCTGGCGACTCTCCGCGCAGCGGCCCGGCGGCTATCGCTCTTCCGTGGCCCATGCCAAAGATTCATTGGTAGTGGCCGTGGGACCTAACGGCGAGGACGTCAGCGACGATTTCGGTGAGCACTGGAAGCACGCCGGTAAGCTGAATCTCAATGCCATCTCCAGCCTGCTCGGGCATACCGCCTGGGGCGTTGGATCCAACGGCACGATCGGGCACTTCTACCATCTGCGTCGAACCGATTCTCCTCATCACGGTCTGCATCTGGGACCATGACCTGCTTTGTCGGCCATTGTCGAATAATTCCAAAAGGTATACTCTCCCCGCGTTGAAACCGACATGGCGTTCAATTCCCATTTCGGGGGAAAGAATCATTTTGCGGAGGCTAGCATGCCAAATCCTTCAAATCGCAAGAACAACCATCCCGACGATGGGGGCGCGCAGGAGCGTTCCGATTCCTCACGCTTTCTTTCGCCTTCCGACCGCCGCGCTTTCCTGCAAGGTGCTGCCGCCACTGCCGCGGCTGGTGCGGCCACGCTCGCTTGGCCCACTTTGGCCTGCAGCGCCGCTGCTGCCGGTGACATGGACGCGATTCGCGCGGAAATTGAAAAGCGCCACGACGAATCTGTGAAGCGTTTGCAGGATTGGATCCGCCAGCCGTCCATCGCCGCCGAAAACCGCGGCATGAACGAAGGGTGCGACTTGACCATGCGCATGCTACGCGACGCCGGATTCCAGCAAGCGACGAAAGTCCCCACGGACGGTCAGCCGGGCATATTCGCCACGCTTGATGCCGGCGCTTCGCGCACTTTGGGCCTTTACTACATGTATGACGTGAAACAGGCCGATCCCGCCGAGTGGTCTTCGCCACCGTTCGAAGCGGCTCTCGTTGATAAGCCGGGCCTGGGAAAAGTAGTCATGGGCCGCGGCGCGGTAAACCAGAAGGGGCCGGAAGCATCGTTTCTCGCCGCGCTGCATGCGATTCGCGGTGCGGGCAAAAAACTCCCCGTGAATCTGGTTTTCGTGGCCGAGGGAGAAGAAGAAATCGGCTCGCCGCACTTTCCGCAAATTGTGCGGCGGCCAGAAGTGACCGCGGCCTTGAAGAACGCTCTTGGAATTTTCATGCCCAGCGCGTCGCAAGGGCTGGACGGCGAAGTCACCATGACGCTGGGTGCAAAGGGCGTCATCGAGTGCGAACTGATTTCGAGCGGCGAGCGCTGGGGCCGCGGCCCGCGCAAAGATGTGCACTCCAGCAACAAGGCCAGGCTCGACAGCCCCGCGTGGCACCTCGTCGAAGCACTCGCGACTCTGGTCTCGCCGGATGGCAACGATCCTGCCATCGAAGGCTTTGCCGCCAAGGCTCGGCCGGTCTCGGAAGCTGAAAAGAAGATGATCGCTGAAGCGGCGCGCCGCATGAGCGAGACAGAAGCGAAAAAGCTTCTTGGTGTGGAACACTGGGTTCACGACGTGAGCTGGCGCGAAGCGCTGGAACTGCTGATGTCGAGGCCCACGGTGAACATCGAAGGTCTCGTTGGCGGCTACACCGGACCCGGTGGAAAAACCATTCTTCCCGGAAAAGCGATCGCGAAGCTTGATTTGCGCCTCGTTCCGGATATGACCGCGGCGGAAGCGCTCGCCGCGCTGAAAGCGCATCTTGCGAAAAAAGGGTTCGGCGACATCGAAGTGCGCATGACCGGCGGATACGATCCCAATAGCACCCCAGCCGACGCGGCGCTGATCCGCGTGGAGACCGAGGTGTATCGCAAGGGTGGGATCGATCCAGTCATCCTTCCGCGGAGCGCAGGGTCGTGGCCCGGCTACGTATTCACCGGCGAGCCGCTCCACTTGGCGGCGGGACCCTTTGGTCTCGGCCATGGAAGCGGCGCGCACGCTCCCGACGAGTACTACGTCATTGAATCGAAAAACCCGAAAGTCCAAGGAATGGATGGCGCTGTCCGCTCTTTTGTCGAATTGCTCTACGCACTGGCACAAACGAGCTAAGAAAAGCGTCACAGAGAAATCTGCGGAGCGCTCCAAGAACTTCGCGCGCCTTGCCTTGCTTCGTTTAATAAAGATGGAAATAGCCGTCGTGCTTGCCCAAGCGAATGGGAACTCCGAACAAATTGGCCAGATGCTCCTCGGTAAGGACAGCAGGCTTGGATCCGTCCGCTAGGACGCGCCCTTCGCGCAAAAGGACCACGCGTTCAATTTCGGGAATGATTTCTGAAACGTGATGGGTCACGAGCAGGATTCCGAGGCCGGATTGAGCAAGCTCACGCATGGTGTCGCGAAGTTGCAGTTGCGCGCCAATGTCCAGAGCATTGCTGGGCTCATCGAAGAGCAGCGTCTGCGGCTGGTGCACCAGGGCCCGTGCGATCAGCGTCCGCTTGGCTTCGCCGGAGGACATTTCCGCAACTGCGCGACCACCAAGATGACCAATGCCGAGTCGCGCCATCGCTTGGTCAGCTAGTGCGAGACGCTTCGGATCCGGATGATGATGCGGAAATATGCGCGTGCTACTGAAAAAACCGGAGAGCACCACGTCGCGGCCGGTAGCGTCCGTGGTGCAGGAAGCCAGCAGGTCCGGCGACACAATACCGAGCAGCGAGCGCAGCTCGAAAATGTCCCATCGCTCGCGCCCAAGTATGGAAATCCTGGACCCATCGCGCGCAACCGGATAACACTCCCGCGTAATGGTCTTGATTAATGTCGACTTGCCGCAGCCATTCGGTCCCAAGATGCATACGTGCTCGCCGCGCGCAATCTCCAGGTTAATGTCGTGAAGCGCCACGCGGTCACCACGCATTACGGTGATGTGCGCAAGGGAGAGCAAAGGTTCCGGAATAGTGTTCATGCAGAGCCCAGTAGCGATAACCATCCCGCGATCACAGTCGGGAATGACAGCGTCATCTTAACTGAGCAGAGCCGTTGCGCAAGGAACAAGGGAAGCAAGAGACAGAGGAAGCGGCAAAGTCTGCCGTCCAAAAAATAAAAAGGAGGTGAAAACGGGTTCGTTCTCACCTCCCGGGGTGGTGGGTGTTGCATGACAATACTCTTGGCGGCTCAGCAGGCCTGCCCTGCCAGGCAGGTCTGCGGCCTCACTCGCGACTGCTTTGTGCAATTCGTTAGGAGACTCACCACCAAAGAGCTTGTCTTTCTGCGTTTTGTAGCACCGCAAAACGCACGTGTCAACGGTAAAAAGTGCGATAGAACGATTGGACAAATGCGGGTTTGCCGCTTCAAACGGGATCGTAAATGATCGTTTTGCCGGCTCAACGCCGTCTTGAGCGGAAGATTCAATTCGACGCTTTTAGTGTCTTCGCCTGGTCGAGAATTTCCCGCACCACGCGGCCGAGTGTGGTGGGGCTGTAAGGTTTTTGCAGGTAACGCGCGTTAGCTGTGGCAGGCGCTATGTTCTCCGAATCCTGCGAATAACCGCTGGTAAAAAGAATGGGCAGGCCCGCGAACAAAGCTGTGAGCTTCGACGCCACCGCGGCCCCGCCTAGTTTGGGCATGACCACGTCTAGAATCGCGAGGGCCGGCGATTCTTTCTCACAGAGTTTCAGCGCTTCCTCGCCATCGCAGGCGGAGAGCACGCAGTAACCGAGACTTAGCAGAATCTGGCGCGCCATCTCGCGAATCGATTCGTGATCCTCGGCGATCAGTATGGTTTCCGAACCACGCATTTCGACGTGAGCGGGAACGGGCGCTTTCGGGGCGGCTCCTTCTGTCGCCGCGCCTTCTTGTGCCGGCAGGTAAACACGAAAGAGTGTCCCCTGGCCGGGCTCGCTGTAAACATGAATGAAGCCTCCGTGTTGTTTGACGATGCCGTAAGCGGTTGCCAGCCCCATTCCCGTGCCCTTCCCGCGCTCCTTGGTGGTGAAGAACGGCTCGAAGATGCGCTCGCGCGTTTCGGAGTCCATGCCCATGCCGGTGTCGGAAACCGACAAGACCGCATAGCGGCCGGGCGTAACGTACGGATAGAACCGGCAGTAAGAGTCGTCCAGCTCCACCATCTCCGTTTCGATCAACAATCTCCCTCCATCGGGCATGGCATCCCGCGCGTTCAAGCACAGATTCATGAGCACCTGTTCGAGTTGCGTGGGATCGGCTTTGACAGCATCGACGGCGGCGGTGATGACTTTGAGCTCGATATCTTTGCCAATTACTTTGTCCAAGAAGCTGACCAGCCCGCTGGTAATGGAATTGATATCCACGGCCTGCGGCTGCAGGACCTGACGCCGCGCGAAAGCCAGGAGTTCCCGGGTAAGTGCCGCACCCCGTTCCGCTTGTTCGCGGATCCGCGAAAAGCGCTCGGAAACCTGTGGGTTTGCGCGATTCTGTTCCAGACCCAGTTCCGCCCATCCCAGAATCGCGCCGACTACATTGTTGAAATCATGGGCTACTCCTCCGGCAAGTTGCCCAATGGCCTCAAATTTTTGCGCCTGCCGCAATTGGCGCTCCATGGCCCGCAACTCAGTGACGTGGAGTCTCACGGCCACAATGCCGCCATCGCGCCGCCGCCATTCGGTTTCGACGCCTTTCACCTTGCCACATTCGCGGCACGAAGCCATTAGGGCGGCGTACCGGAAAAGCTAAGAGCCGCCGCGTGGCAGTTTCTGAGTACTACGCGTCGAGCAAATCACTGGCCTTTTCCGCTGCCAGGAAGGTGTAGCGGCGGAAGAGGTTCGAAGATTTCGTTGATTTTTTCTGCCAGCACAAAGTCGTAGTCACTGATGCCTTTCACGCTGTGGGTATTCAGGTCGATGACCACCTTGTTCCACACGTTAAACCATTCCGGATGATGGTTCATGGCTTCGGCGACGAGCGCGACGCGCGTCATGTTGCCGAAAGCAGCGACGAAGTCCTTGCACGCAAACTCCCGGTGCAACTTGCCGTTCACCACGCTCCAGCCTTTGGCCTTGGGGAGCAGCGCTGTGATCTCGGCGTCGGACAGTTTTTTGGCAGGCATGGCGCATCCCTCCGGAATCCGCGGAAATTCTCCACCGCCATTATGCGGCGCAAGCGATAACGCCGCAAGAATTTCGGCCTCGGTGGCCCGCACCGCCGGACGCTCGAACGCTTGCAGCCGTTCTTCGTTGAATGCGCGGGGAAATTCCATTATCGTAGGGGTTTCCTTTGAAGCCAAATTGCGCGATGTGCGCGCATGCAAATGGAAACCGGAGAGCGACGTGAAAAAGAAAATTCGCGCCATTCAGTATGGTGTGGGCCCGATCGGGGCCTCGATCGCGCGGCTGATGCGGGAAAAACAGGCCATTGAAATTATCGGCGCCATCGATACCGATCCCGCAAAAGTCGGGCGCGACCTGGGCGAAGTTGTCGGAGCAAAGGATGCTCCCTGGGGCGTAATCGTTTCCGCGGAAGCCAAGGAAGTGCTGGAGCAAGCCGCCGACGTGGTAATCCATTCCACGTCGTCGTCGCTCGCAAAAGTGATGGACCAGTTGCTGATGTGCCTGGAAGCCGAGTCGTGCATCGTTTCGACTTGCGAGGAGTTGTCGTACCCGTTTCGGACGCATCCGGAGCTAGCGGCAAGGCTAGACACCGCGGCGAAGGAGTGGGGCGTGGCTCTGGTCGGTACCGGTGTTAACCCCGGCTTCGTGATGGACAAACTGGTCGTGACACTTGCGGCGGTGTCCCAGCGCATCGAACACGCGAAAGGGCTGCGCGTGGTGGACGCGTCGAAGCGGCGGCTCCCACTGCAGAAAAAAATCGGCGCGGGAATGACAGTCGAAGAATTTCGCGCACAGGTGAAAGCGGGCGTCATCAAACACGTCGGCTTGCCGGAATCAGTGGCCATGGTGGCGGACAGCCTGAATTTGCCCGTGGAGCAAATCACCGAAACCATCGAGGCAAAAGTCGCCACCGAGCAGGTGCAGACTGAATACTTGACTGTCGACCCGGGGCAAGCCGCGGGCGTGCACCAAATCGCACGGGGCCTCTCGAAAGACGGCAAAGAACTCGTCTATCTCGAGTTGCAGATGTACGTTGGTGCGAAAGATCCCGCCGATACGCTCACATTGACCGGGCATCCCACCATCAGCTTGACGATTCCTGGTGGCTCGCCTGGCGATATCGCCACGGCTTCGGTCGTCGTGAATTCGATTCCCGTGGTTCTTGATGCGCCGGCCGGTCTACGCACCGCGCGCGATTTGCCGATCGGCTTTTTTTCGCCTAACGCACGGCCGTGAAATTTCACCTTCCTCAGTTGTGTTTCATGAACTCGCCCTTGCGATTGGTCAGCGAGTTGTAGAGCGTCTCGATGAAGACGTCATCGTTGACGAAATCGCTTTTCCATTTTGCCCAGGGCGCAAGGATTTTTTCCTGCTTCATCTGCTCCAGCGTTTTGTGATCGTTGATGGCTTTCTGAACGACCGCGGAAGTTTCCTTCAGCATCTTTGTGAACGCGCGGACATCGTCGAGATTCGACAGCGCACCGTGGCCGGGAATAACTTTCACGTCCGGTGGCAACTGTACGGTAGCTTTTTCCATGGCATCGATCATGCCCTGCACGCTGCCGCCGCTGGCCACGTCAATGAAAGGAAAGCCGTAGCGCACAAAGTCGTCGCCCATGTGCACGACATTATTTTTCGGAAAGAAAATGATGGAGTCGCCATCGGTGTGGCCGGAGGGAAAATGCAGCGCGCGAATGTCCTCTCCGTTCAGATGCACGGTGACGTCATGTTCAAAAGTGATGATGGGGAGTGCCGCCTTTTCCGCGGGCTTTACGTCCATCTTGATTGAGCCGCCGTTTCCAGCGGTGCCGCCGGTTTCCAGCCGCTTGCGGACGTTGTCGTGCGCGATGAGCGTGGAACCGGCGCTGTTGAACGGCACGTTTCCGCCCGTGTGGTCTCCGTGATAATGCGTGTTGATGACGAAGCGCACGGGCTTGTCCGTAATTTTCAAATCCTTCAAGGCGGCTTGGATTTTTTCTGCAAGCGGTGCAAATTGATCGTCCACAATGACGATGCCGTCTTCGCCCACGGAAGCGGCGATGTTTCCGCCCTGGCCCTCCAGCATGTAGATGTTGCCGGAAATCTTGGTCGTTTTAATTTGAACCTTGGACCAGTCCGGCTGCTGTTGTGCCCACGTTGCCGTTCCGCAAAGCAGCGCCGCGCCAACCAGTGAGAGAATCATCCAGGTCCGCAACTCTTTGCACATCTCGATCCTCCTCAGGAAAGCCGGAATTCTACCACTGTGGACAGCTACCCGTGGCACCAGAAAAGGGAAAGCCGTCAGATCAAATTGGCTTTACCAGTGCATCGCACACGCTCTCCGGTGCGGCAGGCTGCATAGATCGCTTCCACGAGAGCGAGGCTGCGGCGTCCCTCTCGACCGTCGCAGCGAGGCCCGGTGTTGGCCTGAATTGACTGGAGAAAGTCTTCCAGAACGGATTGATGCCCTCGTACATCGCTGACAATGGGCGAGGACGCACTGGGGTTCTGGTCCGCTTTCCCGACGCATTGCAAGTCCGCGGGTGGATTCCGCAAGTCCGCGGCGAGCAGGCGATCCTGCGCGATAATCAAAGTGCCCTCAGAGCCAGTAAGTTCCAACTGGCGCGGGTAGCCTGGATATGCCGATGTAGCTGCTTGTAGAACGCCGAGCGCTCCGTTGGCGAACTCGAAGAGTGCAACCAGAGTGTCTTCAGCCTCAATCGCATGGAGACGGGCCTTGCTTGTAGCCTGCACGCTGATCACGTCGCCGAACAACCACTGCATAAGGTCCACGGTGTGCACGGCTTGATTGATCAGCGCTCCTCCGCCGTCCAACGCCCACGTTCCCCGCCATCGCGACTTTGCGTAGTAGTCCCGCGGGCGAAACCATTTCACCCGCGCGTCCGCCAGAATCGGCCGTCCCAATACTCCAGCGCCCACTGCCTTCTTCACGCGAAGGATGTCCGGTTTGCAACGATCTTGAAAGAAGACTCCTAACTTGACACCGGCTTTGTCTGTCGCCGCAATGAGGGCATCGGCGCGCTCGGTGGTGATATCGATGGGCTTTTCGGTCAGCACGTGGAGCCCGCACTGCGCCGCGGCGATGCCTTGAGCCGCGTGCAATCCCGAAGGGCTGCCGATGGCCACGAGATCCATCGGACGGTGATCCAGAAACTCGGCTAAGTCAGAGTAAGGTTTTCCGCCGTACTCGCGGCACAACCGCGCGACCTTCTCCGCGTTTGTTCCATGAACCGCGGCAATCTCGACTCCTGAGAGGGCGCGCGCGGCACGCGCATGGGTCTCGGTGATATTTCCGCCGCCGATCAGTCCGATGTACGTGGTCATTTGGTCTGCTGGGGCACACTCAAGAGATCCAAGCTCACTTTGGAATCTGCCATTATCAGCGAGCAGTGTACTTGTTTCAAGACCAGCAGCAACAACTGCGTTTCGTTGTCACCGCAGAGTCAGTGCCAGGAAGGAAGGGAACGGCGGGCAAGGAGAGCCTCGGCAGCCCATTTGCCCAAGTACACGGAGAGAGCGACACCGTGTCCGTTGTAGCCAGCCAGAACCATCACTTGTTTGCTGCGAGGATGCCAGCGGAAGATAGGACGCATTTTCTCCGTGAAGAGAATCGGGCCGCCCCAGCGGTGGGTGATGCGCACAGATGCAAGGGCGGGGTGCAAATTGCGGACGCGGCTTTCGAGCCAGCGAAGACGGTCCGCGGCTTGGCCGTAGCGGACATCATAGCGGTGCAAGTCATGCGCGCCGTTTTTGCTCGAACGTGCACCGATAGCAACGCGAGAAGGCGCGCCGACATAAGCGGGAACGAGTCCGGCGCCAAAGATGACGCCGTTCGAATCGAGCAAGCGTCCCCACAAATAGGGAAAGTCGATGGTGTAAAACGGGCGGCGAGAAGAGAGGCCAATGGCTTTGAGCTGCGCCGAGGACAACGGGGCAGTGGCGAGCGCAAAGGTAAGTCTGGGCACACCAGCAGCCCGCAATCCGGACAATTTCACGGAAGAGGCGTTGGTGGCGAGAAGTACTTGCTCCGCGCGAATTTCTTTGTGCTGGATGCGGCCGTGGAGTTTGCGGCGGATGTGTAACCGAGGCGGATTCGAGAAGTCCAACGCGCGAACCTCGGCGTTCTCCACAATCTGGGCCCCGGCTTTTTCCGCGGCGCGGGCCAGGCCGGTGAGCACTCTGCCTGGATCAACGGTCCCGCCAGATACAAGACGTACGACTTTGAGATCGCCGGAATCGTTCCACGCAATGGCTGAACGCTTGGCTGGTGTAGAGCGGCCAAGCTCCCAAACGCCCGGAAGCTTTATTCCTGCATCAATCCGCAAAGCGCGGAGAATTTTCTTGTACCCGGCAAGAACGTCCCCAAGTCCGGGGAGCGGGCCGGCGGCCGTTTCCGCGAGGGCCATGCCACCTGTGCGGCCGCTCGCGCCGTCACCCAGCGCGGCAGACTCGAGCACAAGGACGGAACGCCCGGGGGCCATCCTGCGTAACCACGCTGCAGCGGAAAGGCCCGAGAAGCCGGCGCCAACAATGGCGAAATCCACATGATCCGGAAGAGCTCGCGGAGCGGGCCGGAAATCAACGGTCCAGGGCGGCATGCCCCAAGAATGAGCTTTGCGTCGCATGGCATTTCTTTGATGCAAGTGGAATATAGCAGGTGGCGAGAATATCGCTTACGGAAACGAGTCTTGTGGGCACGCTACGTTTGATCATCTCATTGAAAGAAAAGGCTAACGTGAAGCGCTGGCATTGGATTATCTTAGCGCACGGCTATGTCGCGATACGACATAGTGGATACCGAGTTGCATGGCAAGATTGCGCGTTAAGGGAGGCACGATGATTCTCGATCACCCGGTTGTTCCGCTAGCTGGGCGCTTGATGATGACGTACATTTTCGCGACGAGTGGAATTGGCAAAATATTCGGGTGGTCCGGCAACGTAGCGTACATGAGCACAAGGCACTTGCCGATGATTCCGCTGCTGCTGGGTGCAGCGATGGCGATTGAGGTGGCTGGTTCCATTTGTCTGGTGACGGGATACCAGGCGCGCATCGCGGCGTTTGCAATGTTCTGGTACACAACGGCGGTAACGGTGATATTCCACAACTATTGGGCATCGAGCGACATGATGGCGGCCATGCAGGAGACGCACTTTCGCAAGAATCTGGCGATTATGGGCGGACTGCTGATGCTGGCATACAGCGGGCCAGGGAAATGGGCGCTAGGACAACGCGCTGGTGCAAACGCGAAAATGGTTTGAGTCGCGCAAAAGAGACAAAGGTGGCGCGCCAAAGGGACCACGCTACAAACGCAAAAGTCAGGGGCGCGTGCCGGTGCCGATGATGATTTCGAGAGGCATGTTTAGTTCTTTGCCGTTCCAGAATTTTTGCAAGCCGCTGAAGATTTCCGACTTGGCTTGAGCCATTCTCTCCGGAGAAAGTTGTGCAATCAGCGGGCGGAAGGGTGCGGCAACTTCGCTGAATTGCTCCCAATACTCCTCGGGCGGTCCGGCCCAATGGCCATTCACGATTCGGGCCTCCTCATGAACATTGCGGAAGCCAGCTGCCTCCAAGGAACGGCGCAAGCGGTCGCGCTCGCCAAACATGAAGATGCTGGGACCGTCGGGATCAGGTGGTGGCGGCGGAACCGGTACGTGTTTCAGGATGATTCCTGCGGTGGTGGTGAAGAAGGGTTGCTCCTTTTTGCCCCAGGCGACAAACACGGCGCGCCCTCCCGGTTTTAGAACGCGGAGACACTCGCGCAGCGCCCGGGGAAGATCAGGAAAGAACATGATGCCGAAGCGGCAGGTAAGAGCATCGTACGATTCGTCCGCGAACGGGAGCGACTCTGCGCTGGCCTCGCGAAATTCAATGTTGGTGAGGCCCTTTTTGCGAGCGAGTTCTTCGGCAAGCGAGATCATCCCGGGGCCGAGGTCCGTGGCCGTCACGCGTCCCGATGGCGTGACCTTGGCTGCGATTGAAAGCGCCGGGTCTCCGACGCCGCTAGCGAGATCGAGGACGCGCGAGCCCGGCCGAAGGTGGGCAGTCTCAAGGATTGCCTCGGTGGCGCCGCGCGTAAAAATCGCAATGCGGTCATGCCATTTTCGCCAGGCCGCCACGGTCTCGTGGCCAGTCCATTCTTCGTGAAGATGTTCGCGGAACTTTTGGATTTTGGACGGGTCCGGCGCGCTCATAAGTGACCTCCGCGGCTGGAAAGTTTATCAGAGCCTCCGTCGGGACGCGAAGGCGGGGTGTCAATAAGACCGAGGAACCATTCACACGAAGCGCCTCTATCGCGAATTCCAAGCATGTTGGGATTTTACGCTCTTTTGATCTCTGCTTTGAAACGAAGTCGAGCCAACGATCACGATTTGGAATGGGGAGTACGCCTCCGGCGCGATGTGGAGTTATGGCCGATACGGCATTAGCCACCATACAGACGGGAAGGTCAGAAGCTGTTGCCTAACTCAAAGTAAACCAAACAGCATCAATAATTTAGCGCCGCTTGCACAACACGCCCTAGGGTAAATACCTGCACGCAGGTTACGGGTTTCCCTTCATTGCCAGAGGCGTGGGTGAAGTGTTACGCATTCATTCCAAACTAGTTTCTCGCGATGACTGACAGGGTTTTTCGCGCGTCTCGATTCTGAACGGTACGAGGTTACAGTGCACAAAAGAAACATCCTTGTTATCTCTGGCTTAGCCGGGGCGGGGCTTGTCTTGCTGGCCATTTTCATAACGGGTACGGCGGCCTTCAAAAGCCGCCACGCCGAGACCTCTAAATCATGGGACCGGGAAGCGATCAAGGCGACGTATGTAGGAACTCAGCTCAAACAGACGGATAAGGGTCATTCCACGCTGGTTCTTTCCTACGATCTGGAGAACAACACCGATTCCGATTATCGCTTCGACGATGGCCCCGGAGTTGTGATCCTGAGCAGGCTGAAGGCCGACGGCAGCCTGAGCCAGCAAGAACCGATACGGCTGAGTTACCCCGTGTTCCTGCCGACGAGACAGCATGCGCGCCTGGCCATTGAAATAACAGAACGTTTTGCCTGGCCTCTCCAAGAAGATCCTACCTATATAGACAAGCTTCGGGAATTCGTAAAACAGCGACTTGCCAACGTCGGAGAGTTTGTTCTGTTTGATCAGGCCAACCACGCTCAAGTCACGCTGCCGGACGAGTGGCAGGAACTGCAAGAAGCGGCAGGAGCGAGTTAGGGATGGCTCTGCGTCAGACTCGAGAGCAGTGGAACACGGGTACGATTCAGATTCCTAAAAACAGGAAAAACAAATTATGTCTAGCTCACCGATAACTTATGAAAACAAAAGCCTCAGCAGCGAACGGCGATCCGTATTGCGAGAACCGCTCAAATGGGTGGTGCTAGTATATTTCGGACTGGACAATTGGGGCAAGCTGATCGATTTGAGCGAGAGTGGTATGCGTTTTGAATTTGCTCAACCGCCCTCTGACCGTGAACGGATCAACTTTACGTTTGAAGCGATGGGCTGTTTGCCGGGCCCCTCCGGCGGGGAGATCATCAGCGATTCCTTCCAGGCCGCGGGCGACGTGCGATGGACGCGCGATTTTGAAAGGACCGCTGGAGTCCAGTTCGTCATTCTACCCGAAGAGAGCCGCCAACAAATTCGCAAATGGCTTTCTTTTGACACCTCCTCCGTTTCCGTCTCAGCGAATGCCATAACCGAGCCACAGGCCCCGGCGCAAGTGCGAGAGCCTGCGGAAGCTCTGCCGGCTCCCTCCGAAACATTGCCCTCTAGCTACGAAAACGAGTCGCAGATGGACGTTGCGCCTGTCGAATCCGGCGCGGAGTTGCTCGTGGATCCAACCTCCGCGCTGATGGAAAAAATCCTCGCAGCGCCTACTTTTCAGGATTACTCCAGGATCATAGCGGAAGAAGAAAAGCAGCATGCGGAGGCCACTGGCGCAATTCCCAGGATGAGCCGAAACCGGGTAATGAGCGTTTTAGCTGGCCTGGGGGTTATGTGCGTCATCGGCGGTATCAGCATGATTTTGCCGCGGCTTACCCGCGAAGTTCCCGCGGTCGAACCTACCGCGAGTCCAATGGTCGGTGACCACGAAACTCTCGGCGCCGAACGTGGCTCGGCCACCGGAAGCCGGCGGCCCTTCTTAGTGGAAGTGTTGGACGCGAACAATCGCCGGTGGCTCCTGTGGTTTGATAACAGCTCCAAGAATGCGCCCGCGCAGGCCGCGTATCGGTCGGCGGCGCCTTCTTCGATGGACTCCATTAGAAGAGCTAGCCCCCCAAAGCAGCCGGCTGCCTCGCCGAAAGCCTCGGTGCCTCCTAGGTTCACGCTGATTGCACCCAAGCCGAGTCGGCCTACGTCGAGTACTTCGACTGCGAATTCTCCGTTTCTTGCTGCTCCCGTGGTTCGCGATGAACTGCAGGCGCCATTGGAAGCGCCCATCGCCAGCGTCGTTACGGGTCTTGCGACACCTGCTCTCGTCGCAGGGCAGGCGCCCATGGGCGGCCAAGTTCAACTGGCGCATCTGCTGAAGTCCGTGCCTCCCGTCTACCCCGCTTTTGCCCGATCAAGTCACGTTGAGGGCGACGTCGCGATAGACGCGTTCATTGATGCGAACGGCAATGTGACGGAGTTGAAAGTGCTCTCCGGTCCGCCGATTCTGCGGCAAGCGGCCATGGATGCCATACGGCAGTGGAAATATGATCCCGCCCGCTTGGATGGGCGGCCCATGCCGATACGTCTGGGCTTGACGGTGAGGTTTCGCTTCCAATAGATCGCGCGAGAAGCTGCGCGCCAGCCTGCTCCCGAATCTAACCGGCTCAGACGCCTGCGAATTAGCGCTTCCAGAACTTCATGACCGCCGAGTAGTCGAGGTCTTCCTTGGCGGCGCCCTTAACGAAGTTATACGTTTCGCGGGCGGCAGCCGTGGCGGGCAGAGCAACGCCAAGCTGATTGGCGAGGTCGAGCGCCAAGCCGAGATCCTTATGCATCAGGCGCAAAGGGAAACTCGGCACGTATTCGCCCTTCAGCAGATTAGGGGCTTTGACATCAAGCACGCCGGAACGCGCCATGCTGGATTGCAACACTTCGACGAGCTTTTCGCCTTGGATGCCAGCGCCTGTTGTTAATGCAAGGGCTTCGGCGAGAGCATCCACTTGCAAAGCGAGGATGAGATTCATTGCCAGCTTGATGGTTTGACCGGCTCCGTTCGGGCCAAGGTGAAACCATTTTTTGCCCATCACGCCAAGAATGGGCTCGGCATCTTTCAGTGTCTCGGCATCGCCGCCAACCATGAAAATCAGCTCGCCTTTTTTCGCTCCCCAGTCACCGCCAGTGACAGGCGCATCCAGAAAACGAACACCGCGTTCGCCGCACGCCGAGGCTATTTTTCGGGCGAGCGCCGGCGAAATGGTGCTGGAGTCCACATAAGTGCTGCCGCGCTTTAGCGCTTGCATTGCGCCGGTGGGGCCCCACAGAATTTCTTCGAGCGCCGGAGGATCGCTCACCATGGTGAGGAGAAAATCGCAATTAGCGGCGACATCCTGCGGAGATTTTGCAAGCTTGGCGCCCGCGGCCACGAGTTCGTCAGCGCGCGAAGCGGTACGATTCCAAACAGTCAAAGAATAACCGGCTTTCAAGAGATTCATTCCCATGGGCCGTCCCATGAGCCCGAGACCGATCAACCCAATGGCAGGTTTCAAGAGGAGCCTCCTCGGCTGCAGCAGACGCGCAACGAGCGCGTATTCTGCTCAAAATGAGGAGACGATTGTAGCCGAATCGAGACCAGGATAGAGAGAGATGCCTGTCTGAGAATCGCTCAGGCAGTCTTCGGGCGGCGGGGGAGCGGCAGGAGACCAGGCGCTCCGCCAGCCCCAGCGGCAGCAGCGGCGCTAAGCGGCTCATGGCCGAGTTCAGCCGCGACAGGTGCTTCGAGTGCGGCTTCCGTAGTGGCCCTAACGGAACCACCATTTGCAGAGGCGCCGGAATCCGGTTTTTCCTGGATGCGCACCAGATACTGGTAGGGAATTTCCCACCGAAAGTGCTTATGTTGTCCGCGCTGCTCGAAATTCTGCTCGAGAAAGATGGATCGTCCGGAATCGGCCACGAAAGTGCCCGAGGCAGGCAAAAGGATCTCGCCGGCGCGATATTGCACCTCCACGCGACGCCCCAAAAATGCGGAGTAGCGAGCCATCCTGTACTCAGTTTCTGAAACCAGTAGTAACAGGGTCAATAGTACGGAAGGACCCCCTACGGAAAACTGTGGAAAAGCGGGGCTAACGCTCTATTGGAAAGAGGCATCGCAACTTCGCGCTGCTCCGTGTAAAGGGCAGAGAGCGTGGCGGAGCGGAACGCGACTAAGCAAATCCTTGACTTTTCCACCGGGAACGCTATTGTCGGCGTTCCGGGATGGGAATAAACCCGGTGGCGCAGGAGTTTTTCCAGTTATCCAGCGGCCGCGGTGCAAAAGAGGTTTCCCTTCATGCCCGAAGTCAACGAAACGGTGGCAGCCGGGCTGGCGGCGTACTACGAAGTTGTTGCCGAGCAGTTGCACAAGTGGGCAGACCTGCTTTCGAATGAACAATTCTGGCGCAAACCCTATCCTTACGGAAATAGCGTTGGACACTTGGTCTTGCATTTGACAGGCAATTTGAACTATTACATCGGAGCACGCATCGCGGAAACGGGTTACGTGCGCGACCGCAATCGTGAGTTTACCGAAAAACAGCCACCGCCTATGGAAGAAGCGCTGCGGGCCTTTGACCGCACCATCGCCATGGTGGTGGCCACGATTCGAAAACAGAAGACGGAGGACTGGGGAAAAGCGTACACTGCCGAGCGCGAACCTGAAGCTGCTGACCGCTTCCAGATTTTCGTGCGTTGTGCGGGGCATGCGTATCATCATGTAGGGCAGATCGTGTACCTGAGCCGCGAGTTAGCGAGAACTTAAGGCCGGGAAAAAAACGCCGGTGCGAAGCAGAGTGGGCTCCGCAAAGGCGAGAACTGAAGCGCGAGTGGTCGAACAGAAGAAACTCACTAAGGGCCGGGCTGCCCTGTTGCTGATCCTGTCCGCCTTGGGCGCGATCGCATCGGCGACGATGTTGCATGGATGGCATGTCTATCTGGGGTTCGCCATTGTTGGAATTGGTCTTTTCATTGGGTTCATCCTCTGGAACCGCGAATATTGAGTTCACTTCTCTTTCCATAAATGGGGGTATGGAGCAATGCGCAAGGTATCTTTACTTCTTGTTGCTTTGGCTGCGTGCTGGTTTCCTGTGGTTACTGCCGTGGCACAGCAGCCGGAAAAGACCGCCCCGCAGGCGGCTTCCACCACACCGACGATCGACCAGTCACTGGAATGGAAAACTGCGTTCAACCCGAAAATTTCGCCGGATGGCAAGCGCGTGGTCTACGAAGTCCAGAAGGCCAATTGGGAAGATAACGCGTTCGACAGAAACTTGTGGATTGTGGACATTGCAACGGGCGAATCGCATGCGCTAACCTCCGCAAAGAAATCAAGCACCAATCCGGCGTGGTCTCCGGATGGAAAATGGATCGCCTTTCTTTCCGATCGGCCCGGGCAGATCAAGGACACGCCCGAAGGCAAAAAACAGTTGTATGTGATTTCGACGGATGGTGGAGAAGCGCAGCAGCTCACAAAAACTGAAAATGATGTGAATGCTTTAGAATGGGCGCCGGATTCGAAGCGCATCGCTTTTTCGACGACTGACCCCGACACCAAGGCGACGAAAGACCGCAAGGAAAAGTACGGCGAGTATTCCGTGGTTCACGCCGATTACCAGATGGCCCATCTTTGGACCATCGAAATTCCGGGAGGTAGCGCGCCACTTTCGGAACCGAAACGCTTGACGGAAGGCGGCAAATTCAGCGTCGGAGACTTTTCGTGGTCGCCGGATGGCGCGCGCATCGCCTTCAGCGCGCAGAAAGACCCGGACCTGATTTCCTCGGAGACTGCTGATTTATACGTTGTAACCGTGAGCGACGGCGTCGTGAAGAAGATCGTAAGCACGCCGGGACCGGATACCAATCCGAAATGGTCGCCCGATGGAAAGAAGATTGCCTTCGAAACAGCCGCTGGAGCGAAATATTTTTTCTACACCAACGTAAAAATTGCCGTGGTGCCCGCGGAAGGCGGAAACCCGCAAATGTTGACGGATTCCTTCGATGAAGACCCCGGGCTCATCGGCTGGGGACCGGATGGCATCTACTTTGCCGCCGAGCAAAAAACCTATGCGCATCTCTTCCGGCTGAATCCAGCGACAAAAGCCGTCGAAAAATTGAGCGCGCCGGACCACATGGCCTCCTTTTCTTTTTCGTTTTCGCAAGACTACAAGCAAGTGGCTTACCGGGCGGCCCTGGAAAATCAATATGCGGAAATCTATTCGTCCCATGTCGCTCCCTGGGTGGGCAAGAAATTGACTGTCATGGGCGATCAGCTCAAGGGATTTACGCTGGCTCATCGCGAAGTGATTTCGTGGAAGTCGGCCGACGGCACGGCGATCGAAGGCGTGCTTTACACCCCGCCCGATTTCAGCATAAAGAAGAAATATCCCTTGCTGGTCGTGATTCATGGCGGCCCGACGGGAGTGGATCAGCCCATCGTGAACCCCGACCGTTACTATCCCATCGAACGATTTGTGGCCAAGGGGGCTTTGGTGCTGCGGCCGAACTATCGCGGCTCAGCCGGTTACGGCGAAAAATTCCGCGCTCTGAACGTTCGCAATCTCGGCGTCGGCGATTATGCCGACGTGATTTCCGGCGTTGATTCCCTGATCGCCAAGGGCTGGGTGGACAAGGAGCGCGTAGGTTCGATGGGCTGGAGCCAGGGCGGATACATTTCCGCGTTCATCACCGCATCGAGCGACCGCTTCAAGGCCGTCTCCGTGGGCGCGGGAATTTCCGACTGGATGACCTACTACGCCAACACAGACATTACTCCATTCACGCCGCAATATTTGCACGCCACGCCGTGGGACGATCCGGAAATCTACAGGAAGACTTCGCCAATCAGCTACATCGCGAAAGCCAAGACGCCCACACTCATCCAGCATGGCGAGAATGACCGCCGCGTGCCTATCCCTAACGCCTTCGAATTAAGGCAGGCTCTGGAAGATCGCGGTGTTCCCGTGAAAATGGTGGTGTACAAAGGATTCGGCCACGGCATCACCAAACCGAAACAGCAGCGCGCGGTGATGGAAGAAAACGAAAAATGGTTCGCGCAATATATCTGGGGCGAAAAACCGCAGGTACCGAAACCGCCTGAACCAAAGGCGCCCGAGCCCAAGGCCGACGACAAGAAGTAGACGCTATTTCGGTTTTCGTGGCGCAGCCCGGTCCGCCGTTTTTTCCAGAGTTTGTAAAGCTTTCACGACGGATTGAAGTTCGCCCCCGGTTACGCCTTTGAGGGCGCTCTCCTCGATGCGCGCCAATTCGCGATGGACGCGGGCAGCGACCGTCTTCCCCTTTGTGGATAAACGAACAATAAAAGACCGGCGATCATTCGGATCGGACTCGCGGGTAATAAATTTGCGTTCGGCTAGCCGGTCGAGAATGCTGGTGAGCGTGGAGCGGCGGTGCGCCAGCGCGCGATGCAGCTCGGCGATGCTCGTGTCGCCCGAAGCGGCTAGATGCGAAAGAATGTGGCCTTCCCCTTGAGTGATCCCGAGACTATCCAGGAAGATGCCAATCCGGTGCGTGGCGCGATGGACTTCGGGAATCAGGCGAAGCGGCTTAGCCGGCATGAGGTTCGAGTGAAATTATGCGTTCTCCGTATGTTTCCAGCAAGGCATCCGCCTTCGGTCTGGAGTCAATACAACATTGAGCACATTCTGCCCTTTAGTACCGGCAGTCTATCGTCATTTGACCTTCCGCCTGCCAAGCTACTGGAAGATGGAGAAGATTTCCATGAGCTTTCGGACCAGAGCCACGATTGCGACAACTGGCACTACGCAACCTTCATGGCAACGAGCGAAGGTCAGGCTCCACCCAGCCATGTCTTGCCGCATCGTTCTGAAGCCGGGCCTTCGAGTAGTAATACTCGAGGAGCCGCGGATGGAAGAGATGAGCATTGGCAGCAGCAAACGTATTGAAATCTGGCGCCCGCGGCGCATGGCGCACGGCATGCCGGACGAGGCGCATCCAAGCCATGGTGATGGTGTGGTGGTATTTGGCCGCGGCGCCGTGATGCTTCGCGAAAGCCTGAATTCCCTGCACCATGCGCCCCAGAGCCTCTTCTTGCGGAAATTGACGCGAATAAATCCACGCCAGGCGGATGTGCTCGCGATGATGGAACATCTCGTTGAGAATCTTGAGCGATTCGAATGCCTCTCGGAAGTCCTCATCGCTCCAGGCATCGGGAACGGTTGTAGCGGGTTTTCCCGAGGGTGAATTTTCCTGCGGACCGGCTGTGGAAAGATCAATGCCCGGCATTTTCCCTCCCTTTATTATACGGTTTCCGATTATACGATATCGTACTATATTCACAAGCGGAAAGAACGGAAGGAAGTGTGCGGCTAAGTCTCTAGCTTGAAACGGGAAGAGGCCAGGCGGTAAAGGCGCCGCCACAGTAGCCGGTTAATAAGAACGACCACAGTAGCCATAATCAGAGTTGAAGCAAGCAGTACGTCGAATCGGCCAGAATCGCTGGCGCTGCTGATCGCGCTGCCAAGTCCAGCCGTCGAAACAATTTTCCCCTGGAAATGAAAATATTCCGCGACGATGCTGGCATTCCACGCGCCGCCCGACGCCGTCACCATGCCCGTTACGAGATACGGGAAAATGCCCGGCAGGATGAGGTGCCGCCAGCGGTCCCAGGATCCGAAGCGGTAGACTTGCGCAGCTTCCTTAAGATCCGTGGGAATGGCCATGGCGCCGGCGATCACATTGAAAAGGATGTACCACTGCGTACCGAGAAGCATCAGCAGCATGGCGGCAATCTCGAGGCCGCCTCGGAGGCGGAGCAGAAAAAGAAGAATGATCGGAAAGAGCGCCGTGGCGGGAATGGAGGCGGCCATCTGCACGAGCGGTTGTGCGTAGCGCGCCAGGCGGGGATTCGAACCGATCGCGACGCCCACAGGAACAGTCCACAGCGCGCCGAGGATGAGCGCGGTGTTAACGCGCAGAAAAGTGAGCGCGGCGCTCTCCAGAAGATCCCCATAATCTTCCCGGTGAAGAGCAGACAATTCGCGGACGGCGTGGAAAACGGCAAACCCCAAACCAACGACAACACCTGCCGCAAGCAGATAGCCGATCCCGCCGCGTAGGCGGTGTTGCTTTGGAGCCGAAAAAGTCTCCGCGGCACGGCGAGCGCCGAGTGTGAAGGTACGATTGAGCCAGTTGAAAACGGGTTGAATCAGAAGCCGGTATAAGCGCAGAACGATCGAAGCACGGCCGATGAGGTTGAGCAGAGTGGTCTGTGCTGCGCCGGAGCTTTCGACTTGTTCGAACTTGAACTTGTCGGCCCAAACGATGATGGGCCGCCAGACGATTTGATCCAGGAAGACGATGACGGCAATCATTGCGGCCACTCCCCAAAGAATCGCGCGAGTGTTGCCGCTGCTCGCGGCCGTCTGCAGGAAAGAACCAAGACCGGGAAGCCGGAAGTCGCGCTTGCCCAGGACAAACATTTCGCAAGCCATCAGAAAGAACCACCCACCCGCGACGGACATCATGGAATTCCACACCAGACCGATCGTGGAAAAAGGAAGGTCAAGCTCCGCGAAGCGCTGCCAGCGGCTAAAACGATAGATGACCGCGGCTTCGTGAAGTTCGCGCGGGATACTCTTCAGCGAGGAGTAAAAACTGAACGCAATGTTCCAGACTTGTCCCGTAAAGATGAGCAGGATGGAGCCGAGTTCCACGCCGAACTGGCTGTGCGGAAAAATCGCAACCATGGCCAGCATGACTCCCGGTAGAAAGCTGAGCACGGGGATGGACTGTAGGATATCGAGAAGCGGAACCATGATGACTTCGGCGCGCCTTGAGCTGGCGGCGACATAGCCGTAGGCGAGAGCAAATACTAGGCTGAGTGCGTAAGCGACGCCTATTCGAACAAGAGAGTAAAACGCGTAAAGAGGAAGGTCGCGGGGATTCTGCGAAATCTTCGCTTGCGGATGAACGGGACCGAGCCAGGAACGGCCAATCGCGTAAACACCAAAAATCGCCGCGAAAACAAATAAGAAAACGGCGATATCAATCAGGAATGCCCAGCTCCAGCGCGAGCCCGCGGGCCGCTTCACGGTGGGGGGAAGCGGCGTGGCTTGCGCATTCGAGAGAGCGAGATCCGTCACGGGAGCGTCAAGCCTCGGTGAGCGTCAGCTTGCCGGTGGCGGCGTCATAATCAAAAATTTCCGCGTAGCGGCCCCACTGGATGGCGGTTTCGAGCTGGCGGCGGGATTCGTCCTCACCAAAATGCTCGTCAAGCAAATCGTGAAAAAACTCTTCATTGAGAGTGCGGTTGGACTTCGCTTTCAGCGCCTGCTCCATCTGCCGCAGCAAGGGCACGTTGGCGAGCGCGGCTTTGCGAAAGATCGTTTTGCGCGCTTGAATGTCACCTTGCGCAAAGGCCTGGCCCTCCGGCGTAATCGTCACGTCGCCTTCCTCGACTCGGAGAAAACCCAGCAAGGCGGCCGTGTCGACGGAGGGCAGCAAGGCGTCCACTTCAAGACTCAGTTCATCCGCAAGGCGATGAAGGTCCACTCGGCCGCCCTGGTCGGCAAGAATCTCCAAGAGGCCGGCAAGTCCGCCGGGGCGCGTGTGGGGTAGCATGACGATCTTCGGCCGCACTTCCCTGCCGGGACCGAACGTTCGCGACGGAGCCGCTGCGTCTTTGTGATCCGGCCGCGTGAGGATGCGATAGATGGAGTCGACCAACTCGACGAAGTGGGCGGACTTTCTGTCGCGAGGATGCGGCAGATCCACTTTGAAGTCCGCGTGGATGTGCGCGGGATTGCGCCCAAGAACGATAATGCGGTCGGCGAGGACGACGGCTTCTTCAATGTTGTGAGTGACGATAAAGATTGCGCGCGTGGGAATTTTGTGGCCAAGCCAGAGTTCGAGGAGTTCGCCGCGCAGTGTTTCCGCAGTGAGAACATCAAGCGCGGAAAATGGCTCGTCCATGAAAAGAACTTCGGGCTCGACGACAAGGGCGCGCGCGACGCCGACGCGCTGCTTCATGCCGCCCGAAAGTTCCTTGGGGTAGGCGGTCTCGAAACCGTCCAAGCCCACGGCGTCAATAATGCGCAAGGAGCGCTTGCGGCGTTCGATGGGAGGAGTGCCGCGGGCTTCGAGAGGAGCTTCGACATTTTCGAGAACGGTGAGCCAGGGAAATAGCGCGAAACTTTGAAAGACGATGGAAACGTTGGGCGATTCGTCACGCACCGGGTGGCCGTGCCAGTAAACCGCCCCGCCGCTGGCAGGAGAAAGCCCCGTCAACATGCGAAGCAAAGTGGATTTGCCGCAGCCGGAAGCGCCGAGCAGCGCGATAATCTGGCCGGGGTACACGGCGAGATCGGTGGCGGCGATAACCTGGATGCGGCTGCCGTCGGGCTGGGGGTAGGATTTCTCGAGCTGGCGCGCTTCGATGATGGGGGTGGGTGCGATGTTTGCGGTGGACATGAGCGCGTGTATTATCGCTCAACTGCCGCGTAGCCGCACACTATTGGATGGAAAACGGCCGCGCATTAGCTGAGCGATTACAATGGCATGAACACTGCATGACATCTTCCGCCGAACAATCAAACAAGAACGACGTACGCGCAGGATTTCGGGAGTGGTGGCTCGCGCTGAGCGTTTCCCTGGGCACGGCGTTGCTGGTGGTTGCGCCATTTTTTTGGCTGGGGAATGCTTCGGGGCACGACTTTGGATTTCACGCGGCTTCGTGGCTGGACGTTGCGGGGCAGTGGAAAGAGGGCATCTTTTTTCCGCGGTGGACGGAGTGGGCGAACCACGGATTTGGCGAGCCGCGGTTTATTTTTTATCCGCCGCTGTCGTGGATGCTGGGGGCGGCCCTGGGTTTTGTGGCTCCGTGGAAAACGGTGCCGGGAGTTTTCATCGTCATTGTGCAGACGATGGCAGGACTTTGTTCGTTTGCGCTGGCGCGAAGATTTTTGCCGAAAAGCGCGGCGCTTTTTAGCGCGGCTTGTTACGCGGCGAATCCCTATGCGCTGGTCATCGTTTACATGCGCAGCGATTTTGCGGAGCAACTCGCGTGCGCGCTGGCGCCGTTGCTCGTGCTGACGACGCTGCAGCTTTGCGGCGTGGTGGAGAATCGCCGGCGGTTGTGGCCGCGGTCGATGGGGTTTTTCGCGGTGGTGTTCGCGGCGGTGTGGCTATCGAACGCACCTGCCGCCGTGGTGGCAAGCTACAGCGTGGCGCTCATTTTTGCTTGGGCCGTGTTCGAGAAAAAGTCATTGCGGCCTTTGTGGCGCGGCGCGGGCGGACTGGCGCTGGGTTTTGGATTGGCTGGCTTTTATCTTTTGCCCGCGGCTTACGAGCAGCACTGGGTGAATATTTCGCAGGTGCTTTCGTCGGGCTTACAGCCTGCGGACAATTTTCTCTACACCACGATCAGCGATCCGGAACACAACGCGTTCAATTGGATCGCGTCGAGCGTGGCGGTTCTGCTCCTGGTGATGACGGGGATCGCTGCGATTGCGGCGCACCGAGCATCGGCTCGCGAACAGGATGGAGACCTGGCAAAGAAATTGTGGCGCGTGCTGCTGCTGCTTTCGGCGGCGGCGGCGATGCTGATGATTCGCCCGAGTTCATTCATTTGGATGCACTTTCCAAAGCTGCGATTTGTGCAGTTTCCCTGGAGGTGGATGGCAATCGTCGCAGTGGCGTATGCCTATTTCCTGGCGGCAGCGACGGTGCGACACCGCATGCGGTGGATGTGGGTCTTGGCGGTGATTTTCGTAGCCGGTGGAACGGCGACTTTTCTGGTGCGAAAGACTTGGTGGGATCCCGACGAAATTCCGACGTTGCGGGAAGCGGTGGCGAACGACCAGGGTTTCGAGGGTACGGACGAGTACGATCCGTTGGGCGACGATCGTACCAACTTGCCGGAAAAAATGGCGCGGGTGCAAGTTCTGCCGGCCGATGAATCCGGAGGAAGCGCTCCGCAAGCGGAGATTCGCATTGAGCGCTGGACGGCGGAAGAAAGAGTTCTGCGAGTGACTTCGCGCGAGCCGCTGCGAGTGGGGTTGCGCGTGCTGGACTATCCGGCGTGGCGCGTGGAAGTGAATCATAAGGCGGTAATGCCAGAGCACGCCGAGACAAACGGAGAGATGATCGTGCCGCTTTCGGCTGGGACGGAGCGCGTCACGGTAAAGTTTGCGCGCACGCCGGATCGGAAAGTGGGCATTGCCATTTCCTGGGCCGCGGTGCTGACGCTGCTGGCGCTGCTAAACGCTGGCGGCATGCGCTTGCTTTCGGCTAGCCCTTGAGCGGGCTGGATTTCAGATGGAAGAAAAGCGGCGGCCCTTCGGCTTCGCTCTGGGTAAACAAGCCGCCGCACTCCAAAGGGCGATAAATCTGAACAAGCCGTTGTTAGGCGCTTCGACTCTTCTGTCCCACTCCCTTGAAGAAGGTATAGCAGAAGACGCCGTCGGCCTCAGTCGTTCTGCGCAGATCTCGAACACCTGCATCAAAAGATTCGGGATCGGTGATGCCGGCCTCAATCGCGGATTTGCGAACGCCTTCGATCATCGCGATGAAGGTTTTTCTGGTGAAGCCTTCGACGAGGGCAGGTCTGCTCGAATCCACATAGACCATACGTGGAGACACGTGAACCGCTTGTAGACCGGCCTCGACCATCAATGGATAGAGCTGGCGGCCAATCAACGCATTGCCTCCCGCCAACCGCTGCAATTCGACCAGGCACTGTATGGCCATGTGAGCGGCGCGGCTGTCGGGGTGGAAGTAGGCCGATGCGTGGTCACCCTCGATGACGGTCATGGTGCCACCGGGTCTGAGCAGGCTGTTGAGAATCGCCAACACTTCCATAGGGCGCGAGAGGTGCTCCAGGACGAAACAGACGAAGACATGATCGAAAGATTCGGGGGCGAAGGGCAAGGCAAAGATGTCCGCCTGCTGGAACTGCACATTGGTGAGTCCTGCCGCCTCTGTCGTCCTCTTGGCTTGCGCGAGCGAGTCTGCGGAGACGTCAACGGACGTGAATCGTGCGTGCGGGCTCCGTTGAGCTAGAGTGACCGTCTGAGCTCCAACGCCACAACCGGCTTCGAGAACCACACTCCCCGACGGGTATGAGGTGTCGGAGTGCAGCAGGTCGACCAACGTTCCGGCCTGATCCAGCAGGCGTTTGTTCTCACGGGGGTCGTAGCCGTGGACATAGGCTTCGCTCACTGAGTTCTTCTCCTGCTGCGGTTAATCATTGTAATCCTAGGTACTCTATCGCCGCTTCAAGAACCTTTCTGGCGAATCTTGGTGAGTTTGGATCGGTTGTGGATGGAAGAAAAGCGGCGGCCCTTCGGCTTCGCTCAGGGTAAACAAGCCGCCGCCCTCCCAAGGGATTTCTAGTTAACAATAACTGCCCCCCCTCCCCCTGATTTTTTGTAAATGTTGCATCTAAAGAACTTAGAGTTTATGTAAGTGGTTTAGAATCAACGTGGCGTGTAAGTGTTGATTCTAAAGGAGCTTACTGTCGGGGGGATGCGACCGGCCTCGCCGAACTCCCACCACGGGGTGTCCCCACTGGGGCCACTTTGCGGCGTGGACGGGCGGGATTGCGATGGGTGGACCGTTCGACCTTGCTCGGGACAGGCGGGCTGGGGGGCTGGCGCGGGCGGCGGAGATGGACGGGTTGCGGGAGTGGGAGGGGTCGGGTTTGCTGTCGATGCAGCTGGTTGAGAAGGAGGCGACGCGGGCTGGGAGTTGGGGGAGGATGATTTCTCACCGGTCTTCTCGGTCGAACTGGGACGCACAGAACGCGAAAGACCGGACGTCATTACATGCTGGGCGAATTCGGCGCTTGTGGGAGGCAGGGGAGTGTGCGGCGATAGGGTTGGTTGGACATGCGGGGTGGCTGGCAAGGAGCCGGGCTGAAGCCCAGCCGCTACATTTGAAGCTCCCATAGTCCGAGCGGGAGGTTGAGGTTGGGGTTCGCTGGAATGCTCGGGTTGCGGGGCGGCGCCAGCCTGAAGGCCGCCGCTACGATGGGGGGTGGGCCGGAAGAGGTAGTCGTGGTTGTAGTTGACGGAATCGCGGATGGATTGGCGCCAGCCGTTGGTACCGAAGGCGTTGATATATTCCTGCTCGGAGATGTGGATGGTTTGCAGGAGAGTTTGGGCCAGGTAGGCGACGGTGCGGGCGGCTCTGGGTTTAACATCGCCGCGGATCACTGCGGGGATGAGGCGGCCCCAGAGCGGAGCTGAGATCGCAGGCGGAGAGGTAGTCGCCGGAGAAGAAGTAGGCCAGGTCACTGCCGAGCGATTGCGCGGCGCGGGCGCGAGCTTCTTTTTGGGCGTGGTCGAAGCAGAAATGGGGATTTTTGCCGGTGCGCGGAGTGCGGCAACGGCGGCCATCCGCGAACGTGAACTGACACAAGGACACGCGGTCCTTGACACTGAGAGAGGACATAAAAGTCTCCTTAGAGTTAAGTTTTGGGATTGCTTGCTGAAAGAGCCAGCAGGGATGCCGGCGCTACAAACATGGGCCTAAAACAGAAACGCCCCGGCTGGGGCCGGGGCGCAGTGGCTGTCAATGAGAATCGCGCAGGTTGTTACACGGCCCCAAATCCGCAGAAGAAGAGGTTACTTGGAGGCGAGTTTTTCGGCGGCGAGCTTTTGGGCGGTGGCTAGGGCTTCGGGGGCGGGGACTTTTACGTCGGGCTCGACGCCGGTGCCTTCCCAGTTGGTCTTGCTGATGGGGTTGATGGCCCGGGCGAAGGGGACGCCAATCATGAAGTGGGCGTCGATGCGGTGGCCGGAGACGGGATGGGCGCCGCCCCCGGTGGTTTCGCCGATGATGGTGGCGCGCTTGAGGTTCTTGAGGTTGTAGCTGAACTCCTCGGCCCCGGAGAAAGTTTCCTTCGAGGTCAGGACGTAGGCGGGCTTGCCGTCCAGGTGCTTGCCTGGGACGTAGGGCAAAGTCCAATACTGATGGGTCACATCGCCCTTGCGCTCCCAGAGGTCGTTCAGGTGGGTGGTCTCTGAAAAGAGGTAGGTGGAAACGAAGGCGATCATTTTGGGATCGCCGCCGCCGTTTTCGCGGAGGTCGAAGATGATGGCATCCACGTTGGCAAGGAAATTCATGGCGGCGACGGCGGTGGGACCGCAGATTTCCGGGTCAGCGAAAAAATTGAACTTGAGGTAGCCGACGTTGCCGGAGAGGATTTCCACCTTGTCGAAGCCGCAGTTCATGCGTTCCATGTCCTTGCGGTAGCGGGCGCGCTCGTCGGCATTCGGCGGGCCTTCGTGACGGTCCGGCATGGGCGCGGGGCTGAAGTCCACGCGGAGGTGCTTGTCATGGCTCACTTCCTGGAAATTGTTGGTGAGCATTTTGGCAAAGGCGTCACCGTCGGTGATGGAATCGTAGTCACCTGTCTTTTGTTTTGATTTGACTAAGTCTCCCATCTTTTTCGCGGTTTCCGGAAAGACGTAGAACTCATTGAGCTGGGCCATGGCGCCGTCGATTACGCGCGTTCGCGCTGCCGCGTCAATCTTGAAGTTCAGGTCCGACACTTTTGTGCCGGGAGGCAGAGCGCGCAGACCAAAGTCGGCGACCTGGGCGGGATCGCCCTCTTTCACGTCCAGCTTGCCGATGGCCTGTGTGTCGCCGCGGCGCTCCTTGACGAGGAATTCGAGGTGAAGCGGTTCGCCCTTGACGATTTGGAGGAGATCAAAACCGCCGGTCATGCCGCGGAACTGCATTTCGTTGTCGAGCGACTTGCTGGGGTCGTACTTATGGAGGTAAGCGTCGAGCTGGGCGCGGTCACCACTATTGAAGGCTTCGAGCCAGGCTTTGAAGGTGCGGCCTGCCGGAGTTTCCGGAATTGGCGGTTGCGCCCCTGCTTGAGGATGGGGAGTCGTCGGCTGAGCCAATGCGGCAGCCAACGTTAAAACCAAAGCCAATCGTGATCCGGAGAACATGAGCACCTCAGCGAGGAATTGCCGATGGGAACTTTTGACCGGCGCAGTATAGCATCGGGATCCGAGCGCGGGAATGGTGAAGAGCTTCCCGGAGACAGCGCTGGGTTGCTGTTAAGCCACGCGGTTGCCTTTATCGGGAAGCTACATGCGGAAATAAAAGGGCTTGCTCCCTCCCTGAATCTCGGCTAGAGTCCTCTCACTTCCCCGGAATTCTGCCCGCAACATCGGAATCAGGTCAAGCAAGAAGGAGCGCTCGATGAATGGACGGTTCTTGAAGGTAGGGATATTGCTGTGCGCGATGATGGCTGTCGCGAGTTTTTTGCCTGCTGCAGGTCAGGAACTCAGCAAGCGGAAACTATCAAACCAAGACATTCTGGACATGGCTTCCATGGGATTAGGCGACGACGTAATCCTGGAAAAGATTAAGTCTGCGCCGGAAACAGACTTCGCGACCGATTTGGAATCCCTGAAGGCGCTAAAGGCCGCTCACGTCTCCGACCCGGTGATCCGCGCTATGATCAATCCAAAGGCTGCTTCGGCTCCTAGCGCGCCAAGTGCGGCCACTCCGGTACCTGCGAATCCTGACCTGCCAGATGACGTTGGCGTTTACATCAAAGTGAGAGGGAAACTTAACGAGGTGACTCCGGAAGTGGTGGGATACAAGACCGGGGGAGTGCTGAAAAGCATGGCGACGTACGGCATGGATAAAGGGCACAGGAACGGCACCGTCCAAGGACCAAAAAGCGCACTACAAATTGGCAATGACGCGGAATTCATTGTTCGCGGTCCCGAAGGAACGGCAATCAACGAGTACCAATTGCTGCGGTTGGACATGAAGGGAGACCGACGAGAGTT
>Ga0137415_10000419_pt1 | contig 40427 bp, 33 predicted proteins | sample CZODoug3_1_1_16f_FD_183082 | JGI IMG/M metagenome (GOLD analysis project Ga0137415, IMG submission 183082) | Vadose zone soil fungal communities from Angelo Coast Range Reserve, California, USA - CZODoug3_1_1_16fungal (Hybrid Assembly) | ecosystem: Environmental > Terrestrial > Soil > Vadose...
GTACAGCAGTTCCCTTGTTGGGCTTACGGGAAGCACGGTATGGGTACTTACCGTGCGTCGTGCTACATAGATTGAGAGAGATTCGTCTGGCCCTAGTGGCCTGTAAACGCTAGGGAGCGAGTGAAAAAACGGAAATGGGGAAGGTCCTCTGGGACTTTCAGGGCGGTAGCTTGTCGCGAGTACAAACTCAAGAAATCCCGGGCTCCACGCAGGGCGAGGATGGCGAATCCGCAGACTTTGTCGGAGCACGATACCCTTGGTTTGCGCTGCAAGTTCGAATGCGCCACGAGTCTGGCGTCGCGGATCACCTTCAAGGTAAGGGCTATGAGTGGTTCCTCCCGCTATACAAAGCGCGGCGCCGTTGGTCGGATCGAGTGAAGGAAGTTGATTCGCCGCTTTTCCCCGGCTATCTTTTTTGCCGGTTTAATCCTCACGATCGTCTCCCAATCTTGAAAACGCCGGGCGTCACTCAGATCGTCGGCTATAACCATGTGCCTGTGCCGGTGGATGAGCAAGAAATCCAGGCAATTCGCCGGCTCGTTGTTTCCGGTGTGCCGAATTTCCCGTGCGCATTTCTTGAAGTCGGCAGCAAGGTTCGTATCGAAGCCGGCGCGTTGCGGGGGTTAGAGGGCATCCTTACAGATCTGAAGGGCAAGCGACGGCTCGTGTTGTCCATAACGCTCCTTCAACGTTCCGTTGCAGTGGAGATCGACTCTGACGCAGTTAGCGTCGTACATGCGGTTCAGAGTGCCCGCTCATAAAAGTTTCCCAGCCAGACCTCCGAGACCCCAAAACGATGTCCTTTTTTTCTAAAGTGCTAGACGCAACGATAAACCTGGAAGCAAGAACAGCCAAAGCCGAGGAAGAACTCGACGCGGTTGCGGATGCTGTCAGCGGCGTGGCCAAGCCTCTGCCGGAATTGGCGTTCCGCCGCCTTTTGTGCCAGGAGCGTAAACGCTCCGAACGATCGCGAAAAAGTTTCTTACTGATGCTCGTGCAGCACAAGACTCCAAAGCTGAATGAGGGAAAACCTTCTTTGGAGCGCATTGTCAGGCCAGTCGCCGGATTGATCCGCGAAACAGATACGCTGGGATGGTTCGAGTCAAACAATATTCTCGGCGTCATCTTTAGTGAACTCGGTGAAGCCGAACTCGGTGCGGCCGTGGAGCGCATTGAATCCAAGACGCTTTCTGCTCTTCACCGCGCGCTTAACGCAAAGCAGGTGGAAGCCTTTCAAATTTCCTTCTATTCGTACCCACGAAGCTGGAAGGGCGGCGGGTATGCGCTTCTCGATCCGATACTCTACCCGGATCTGGTTGATTTAGAGCGGAGCAAGCGAGCGTCTCTCCTTCTCAAGCGCTCCATGGATATTGTCGGCAGCTCTCTTGCGTTGCTTTTCCTTGCCCCGGTGTTTGCGATCTTGGCTGTGCTTATCAAGCTTACTTCGAAGGGCCCGGTCTTTTTTCGACAACAGCGTCTCGGTCAATTTCAGGTGCCATTTTCATTTCTCAAATTTCGATCCATGCATGTGACGACGGACGCCGAAATTCACAGGGAGTACGTGACAAGCTTTATCGCCGGTCGCGCCGAGCCAAACGCATCCAGTGGCCAGAATCGGCGGGTCTATAAGCTAACGAACGATCCGCGGGTCACCTGGATTGGCAAGTTCATGCGGCGCACCAGCCTCGATGAAATTCCGCAATTTTGGAACGTCCTGATGGGTCAGATGTCCCTCGTGGGGCCGCGGCCACCAATTGGCTATGAAATCGAAGCGTATGACGTGTGGCATCGGCGGCGCTTGCTCGAAGCCAAACCCGGAATTACAGGACTTTGGCAAGTTCACGGTCGCAGCAGAACCACTTTCGACGATATGGTGCGCCTCGACCTACGCTACTCGCGAACGTGCTCCCCGATCTCTGACTTGAAGATTCTTCTGCAGACTCCCCGCGCGGTATTTTCGGGAGACGGCGCGTACTAACGCGCACGCGCAGTTCTCACAAATGTTTTTGTACTAAACGGAGCCACCCATCCCCTCCGCTATGCATGCGCAACATAAACCCGCAGTCCAAGGTGAGTGTGGATGGCTACTAGCTTTACTGTTGGAACTTCCCCCAAACTTCCGTTAGGTCCTGGTTTTAGCAGTGATGTGATTCGAGTGGGAGTAATTGGGTATGGCTATTGGGGCCCGAACATTGTTCGCAATTTTCAAGGTCACGAAAAAGCCGACGTCGTCGCGGTCTGCGATAAGAATCCCAAGTCGTTAGCCCGAGTGCGTCGCGCTCATCCGGAGGTGCCTGTCACCGCCGACCAGATGGAAGTGCTGACCAGCACACAGGTGGACGTGGTTGCCGTCGTCACTCCCGTTTGGACGCACTTTGAGCTTGCCAAGCTCGCGCTTGAGAATGGCAAGCACGTATTCGTCGAAAAACCATTTACGTGCACTGCCGCACAAGCGGAACAGTTGATTGAGTTGGCCGAGCGCAAGAATCTGAAGATCATGGTCGACCACACATTCCTGTTTACCGGTGCAGTGAAAAGGATCAAGCAATTTGTCGACGACGACACTCTGGGAGCTCTCTATTACTACGACTCCACCCGCGTAAATCTTGGGTTATTTCAGCATGATTGCAACGTGATCTGGGATTTGGCGCCTCACGATCTGTCCATCATGGACCACCTCATCATGTCGAAACCGGAAGCGGTAGTCGCAACCGGCGCCAACCATCTTAATGGTCATGCCGACGTAGCCTTTCTCACCATCTATTACCCAAATAACTTGATCGCGCATATCAATGTGAATTGGCTTTCGCCGGTGAAAGTCCGCACCACGTTGCTGGGTGGCGAGAAAAAAATGCTGGTTTGGAATGATTTGGAAGCCGACGAGAAGGTCAAAGTTTATGACCGCGGCGTGCAGATGCTGAGCGGTGAGGCCGTGTACCAGCAGCTCGTAAGCTACCGTACCGGCGATATGTGGTCGCCCAACATCGAGCAGATCGAAGCTTTGAAAGTGGAGGCCTCGTATTTTATCGATTGCATCCGCAATAACAAACGGCCTTTCAACGACGGTGAGGCGGGATTGCGCATCGTGCGAATGCTGGAAGCTGCAGATGAGTCCCTCAAGCAAAAGGGAAGAGTTGTACAGGTATAACCCTAATCGCGCGAGCCGGGACCCAATAAAATGAAGCTTTCCGTCGTAATCATCTGCTGGAATGATCTTCGTGTTATTCGCGATTGCTTGCGTTCGATTTACGAGGGCACGCATGCAGCGGACTTTGAAGTGATCATTTCGGATAACGGCTCGGTGGACGATTCCATTGAATTTGTTCGCAAGCACTATCCGCAAGTACGAGTTGTTGAGAATCAACAGAATCTTGGTTTTGCCAGAGGTAATAACGCCGGTATCGCTGCAAGTCGCGGCGAATACGTTCTCATCTTAAATCCAGACACAATCATCCACGACGGTGCGTTTGACAAGCTAGTCGAATTCGCGGGCCGCCACCCGGAGGCTGGGGCGTTCGGGTGCCGCGTCTTGAATCCGGATGGAACCTACCAGGTCTCCGCGCGCCTGTTTCCCACAATTTGGCGCTATTGGGTATCCGCGCTTGGCCTTTCCAGGTTGTCTTCTCTTTTTGTCTATGAAGAATATCCAGGGTGGCGCGGCGATACGGAGCGCTCCGTCGATTGGCAATCCGGCTGCTGCGTAATGTTCCGCGCAAACCTCCTCAAGAACCTGGGCGGTTTCGACGAACAATTCTTTTATCACTTTGAGGAAGTGGATCTGTGCCGCCGCGTGTGGAATATGGGCCGGCCGATCCTCTTCACGCCGGAAGCGGTGATTACTCATCTTGGCGGACAGTCCGTCGGTCGGTTTCCTGTTCGCTTTGAAATCGAGAAGCACCGCAGCCGCTATCGTTATTTTTACAAGCACTTTGGCGCTCAGGCGGCAAGACGTTGCCGCCGTCTTTCAATCGCGAAACTTCGAGTCCGTCAGATTGGTTACGGCCTGCTCAACAAAATCAAGCGGGACGAATCTATTCAGCGTCGGCTGGACATGTACCGCGAGGTCCTCCGATGGAACAAGGCTATCGACCCCGTGGACTTTGTCGAACGAGGCGAAGAGCCCCGCCTGGAACAAACCTCGGTTCCTCAAGCATCGATCTAACTGTGACCTTCCCTTTTTGAAAACTCCAAGCGCAAGCGAAAGGAATAACGGAAAGATGTCCACTTCATTGGTGACCGGCGGCGCGGGCTTTATCGGATCACACGTTGCTGACGAACTCCTCGCTCGGGGTCACAAAGTTGTTGTGCTCGACGATCTGAGCGGCGGGTTTGAAGACAACGTCCCAAGCGGCGCCGTATTTGTAAACGGGTCGATATTGGATGTCGAGCTAATCGACCGTCTCTTCGACCGCCACAGGTTTAATTACGTTTATCACCTTGCGGCCTATGCCGCCGAGGGCTTAAGTCATTTCATCAAGCGCTTTAATTACAACAACAACCTGATTGGCTCCGTCAATTTGATCAACGCCTCTGTCAACTATGGCGTGCGCTGCTTCGTTTTTACCTCATCGATTGCTGTGTACGGCGCCGGGCAGTCGCCCATGACGGAAGACATGGTGCCCATGCCGGAGGACTCCTACGGGATCGCCAAGCTTGCGGTCGAGAGAGAACTCAAGGTCACGCAGGAGATGTTCGGTCTCGACTACGTAATTTTTCGCCCACACAACGTTTACGGCGAGCGCCAAAACATTGGTGACCGCTACCGCAACGTCGTCGGCATCTTCATGAATCAACTTATGAAAGGCGAGGCAATGACCATCTTCGGTGATGGCGAGCAACAGCGCGCTTTCACGCATATCAATGACGTAGCTCCTGTAATCGCGGACTCCGTTGATGTGCCCGCCGCCCACAATCAAGTGTTCAACGTTGGCGCTGACATTCCCCACACAGTCAATCATTTGGCAGCGATTGTCGCGGAGGCGATGGGGAAAGAGTGCAGGGTCACTCACCTCGATCCACGCAATGAAGTGAAAATCGCCTTCTCAGACCATTCCCGCGCTGAGAGTGCCTTTGGCAAGCGGCAAAAGGTCTCCCTGGAAGACGGAATTCAGAGCATGGCTGCTTGGGTAAAGGATCATGGGTCGCGCGAAAGCAGTATTTTTGACGACATCGAAATCCCAAGGAACTTGCCGCCGAGCTGGGCAAGGGTGGCTCGGGTACGAGTATGAATGAGATGAAAAGCGCGCGCCTACAATCGACCAACGGGAAAGGCCATCCCGCCGCAGGAGAGCACCTCTCCATCGCTCCCGACGTGAAGTTGGGAACAAACGTGAAATTATCGAAGTTTATCAATCTTTATGGCTGCCAAATCGGTGACAACACGAAAATCGGCGCCTTCGTCGAAATACAAAAAAACGCAAACGTGGGAAAGAACTGCAAGATCTCCAGTCATACGTTTATCTGCGAAGGTGTGGACATTGAGGATGGCGTTTTTATAGGCCACAGCGTGACATTCATCAATGACAGTTATCCCCGAGCGGTAACCGGCGGAGGAGAACTGCAGACCGAACAGGATTGGGCTGTCGAACGCACGGTTGTAAGGAAGGGTGCATCCATCGGATCCGGGTCCACGATTCTTTCAAACGTGGTGATCGGGGAAAACGCCATCGTAGGTGCGGGCAGCGTTGTTACGAAGGATGTCCCAGCAAATGCCATTGTCGCCGGTAATCCAGCAAAACTTTTCCGCTACATCACAGAGGAGCAGAGGATCGCGTAAATGTCCAACATCTCTACCACCGAGCAAATTCCGTTCCTGGACTTGGTAACGCCTCACAAAGAACTAGAGGGCAAATTGTTGTCGATTTTAAAAGACACGCTGAGCACGGCCGGATTCGTTGGCGGCCGGAGGGTGGAAGAATTTGAGCGAGACTTCGCAAAATTCTGCGACGCGGCGCATTGCGTCGGCGTAGCCAGCGGAACGGACGCCGTTCGGTTCGCTTTGACGGCGGCCGGCGTAAAGTCTGGCGATATCGTTGTCACTGTCCCGCACACTTTCATTGCTACGACGGAGGCAATCAGCCAAGCCGGAGCGCGCCCCGACTTCGTCGACATTGACGAGCGCACCTATTGCATGGACCCACGCAAGCTTCAGGAATACCTTGAGGACCAGTGCGTTCTAGACGCGGACAGCGGCAAGTTGATTCACCGCAAGTTGCAAGCCCCGGTTACAGCTATCGTTCCCGTTCACATTTACGGGCAAACGGCCGACATGGACCCGATTCTGGATCTTGCGCACAAGTACAACCTTATCGTCATCGAAGATGCTTGCCAGGCGCATGGAGCTGAGTATTTCTCCAAGAAATCGAATAGTTGGAGGAAAGCCGGGAGCACGGGGCATGCGGCGGCCTTCAGCTTTTATCCGGGCAAGAATCTTGGCGCGTGCGGAGAAGCTGGAGCGATAACGACCAACAATGAGGCTATGGCGCGAACCATGCGCATCCTTCGCGATCACGGCCAGGCCCAGAAGTATTACCACCAGATGGAGGGCTACAACGGACGGCTCGATGCATTGCAAGCGGGTTTTCTCAGCACAAAACTTCCTCACCTGGCCAAATGGAATCGCGAGCGTCAGGAAGCCGCTAAGCGGTACGACCATGCGCTTGCCGGAATTGCTGAAGTTGTCGCCCCCTTTTGCCCTGATTCTGCGCGCTCGGTATATCACCTCTACGTGATTCGTGTCAGCGACCGCAATGCTTTGCAGAAGCACTTGGCCAAGAACGGAATCGGAACCGGTATTCACTACCCGGTTCCTCTTCATCTTCAGGAGGCCTATCGCCATCTTCAGTATCCCGCGGGAAGTTTTCCGGTGTGCGAGCGGGTTGCCTCGGAAATTCTCTCACTGCCGATGTTTCCCCAACTGCGTCCGGACCAGAGTCAGCGCGTAGTTCGCGAGGTAGCAGCCTTCCTTTCTCCGCGGCGGGCAACCCCCAATGTAGAACAGGTTCAACCGGTAGCGCTCTAGCGCGCGCACCGTTCCCGCCCACAATGCCCGACACCACAAGTCCGCAGCGTAAGCCAATGAAAATCTGCATGCTCGCGTACTCCTTTTACGAGGCGGACGCGCGCATCAAGCAGTACGCTACGGCTTTGGTTGAACGTGGCGATAGTGTTGACGTTATAGCGCTACGCCAACCCGGCCAGCCGAGCCGCTCCGTCCTGAACGGAGTAAATGTCTTTCGTATTCAAACAAGGAAAATCAATGAGCGAGGTCCGCTAAGCTATCTTGTCCGGATAATGCGGTTCTTGCTTTTCTCGGCCGCCTTTATCGCACGCCGTCAGCTTTCGGAAAAATACCAACTCATCCATGTGCATTCGGTTCCCGATTTCCTTGTGTTCGCCGCGATCGTTCCCAAGCTCCTGGGAATTCCGGTCATTCTGGATATTCACGACGTTCTTCCGGAATTCTACGCCAGTAAGTTTCGCGTAGCCCGCGACTCTTTCTTATTTCGTTGTCTGGTCCTCGTGGAACGAGTGTCTATAGCGTTCGCCGACCATGCCATTGTCGCGAATCACCTGTGGTGCGAACGCGTTGCTCAACGTTGCGGAATGCCGCAAAAATGCTCTCCGATTCGCAACTACCCCGCACGTCTCCTCTTCAACCCGAAAATCCGCGCCAGAGCAAACCGCAAGTTTGTCATTACGTATCCGGGTTCATTGAATTGGCATCAGGGCGTCGATGTAGCTATCACCGCTTTCGCCAAGATCAAGGATCAAATGCCGGATGCCGAATTCCACGTTTACGGCGAGGGTCCGGCAAAAGGTTCATTGATCCGTTTGGCGGACTCCCTCGGTCTGACCAGCCGGGTTGTTTTTCATGGTTTGCTCCCCACGGAGCAGATTGTCCAAGTCATGGCGGATACAGATCTTGCCGTCGAGCCTAAGCGTGCAAGCTCACAGTTTGGCAATGAAGCGCTGAGCATGAAAATCTTCGAATTCATGGCAGTCGGCGTGCCATTGGTAGTGTCGCGAACCAAGATCCATCAGTACTACTACACGGACGCATTGGTGAAGTACTACGACGATGACGACGATGCAGCGCTCGCCGCAAACATTGTCCTGATGCGGAACAATCCGGATCTCCGCCAGCGGCAAGTGAGTAATGCGTTGAAATACGTCGAAGCGCACAGCTGGGACGTCGAGAGGTCTCAATATCTCGGAATTGTGGATTCTCTTGTGGCCAAGGAGCCGGTGCTGCAGTCCCAACCCACACCACTCGAACCTTGCGCCATTGCAACTTCAAAAACAAATCAGGGGTAAAGGCGAATGCAAATCTCAGTAATCGGTGCTGGTTATGTCGGCTTGACGACCGCGGCTTGTCTGGCGGAAATTGGCCATCAGGTTCTTTGTGCGGATAACGACCTGGACAAGCTGAAGAAGCTCAATGCCGGTCGGCTGCCGTTTTTCGAGCCGCACCTGGACTCATTGGTCAAAAACAATGTTGCCTCCGGCCATTTGCAGTTCGTGTCTCCGGCGGAAGCGATAGAGAAGGGAAGCGCGATTTTTATCTGTGTCGGCACGCCTCCTCTCGAGAACGGTGAAGCCGATCTCAGCGCTATCGAGTCCGTTGCACGTACCATCGCGTCCACCGCGCATGGCTACCGCCTGGTGATTGAGAAAAGCACGGTGCCTGTGCAAACGGCAAAGCGCCTTTGGAAGCATCTTTCTATTTACAACGTCAACGGCCTCGAATTTGATGTCGTCTCCAATCCGGAATTTCTCCGTGAAGGCTCCGCTGTTGGCGACTTCTTTCATCCCGACCGTATCGTGATTGGAGCGGAAACTCCGCGTGCGGTTGCGATGATGAGGGAAATTTACCAGCCGGTTCTAAATCCTCGTTCCGCTTGCCCTGTTCATGCGAAGTGCCCACCGGCACACGAAATTCCACTCATCGTCACTGACACAAACAGCGCTGAGCTTGTAAAACACGCGTCCAATTCATTTTTGGCCATGAAGATTTCATTTATCAATCTAGTCGCGGATGCTTGTGAGGCCGCTGGCGCCGATATCGCCAAAGTGGCCGAGGGCATAGGTAGCGACCGCCGTATCGGCCAAAGTTTTCTTAATCCGGGGATCGGCTTCGGCGGGTTTTGCTTCCCAAAGGATCTCCAGGCTTTCGTCCGCATCGGGGAAAAGCTCGGGTGCGACTTCTCTTTGCTGAAGGAGGTGGAGAAAATCAACCTTCGACGTACGGAGCAATTCGTAGCCAAGGTAAAGAAAGAGCTATGGGTTTTGCGCGGCAAGACCGTCGCGGTCTGGGGTTTGGCCTTCAAGCCGGACACTGACGATGTCCGCTTTGCTCCGGCTCTGAATATTGTGAAGCGCCTCCTGGCCGAGGGTGCAAACATTCGCGCCTACGACCCGCAAGCAATGGAGAAATCCAAGGACGAGCTGCCGGACATAGCCTACTGCCTGAGCCACTACGAGGCCGCTCAAGGAGCCGATGCCATTCTCGTTCTCACCGAATGGGATGAGTTTCGGAATGTGGAGTGGGATACGCTTGCCCAAAGTGTCGCTCACCCGTTGCTGATTGACGGCCGCAATTTGTACACGGAAAGCGAGGCTACCGCGCACGGCTTCCAATACGTCTGCATTGGCAAAGAGCCTGGCGTCGCTCAATTTGCCCGGCAACGAACCTCTGGGGACCAGCCACCGCCGCCGGCCCCAGATCTAAATACTGGAGTCGCCCCATTGGCTCCGTCGATATCGTATTCGATTCCTGCGCAGCCCAGGCCTTAAAAGGTGAAAGATTGTTACAGATTTATAACGTACAACTTTTTTGCATCCTGGATGCCTACCTGTCCTCAAATTGTTCCTATGTACAGTAGAACCAGTTTGCCGTTATCTGTACCCTCTAACTACAGGAAGTTGTTTCTAAATTTAATGGTCGGAATCTCTCGCTCTCATGTCCCGGGTCGCCCTTGTTAAACAGGGTCGGCGGCTCATCCTCGTCCTCTCAAGAGAGCTTTCCATCGAGGGGGCAGATAAACGATGCGCAGGTTCATTTTGGTTTTAGGTTTCTTGTTCGCTGCACTACCCGCTGGAGCAAAAGACTTCTATGTTGGCGGAACCCAGGCTGGGACTGGAACCGGCACCGGGTGCTCCACCGCTAAACCCATCACTTGGCTCGCCAATGCGGCCAGTTGGGGAACGGCCGCTGCACAGATTGGTCCCGGAACAACGGTGCATCTCTGCGGCATAATCAACGGCACGCCGGGTCAACAGCTTTTTGTCGTGCGCACCAACGGTACGAGTACCAGCCCAATCACGATCAAGTGGGAACCCAACGCTATCCTCAGCGCTCCCTATTGGTCTGCGATGGGCGCGATTTACGCGTCAGGCAGAAGCTACATTGTCTTCGACGGCGGGACGAATGGAATGATTCGGAACACAGCCAACGGCACGACGGGCGCGTACAAGCAGAGCACGCGAGCCATCTATGCTTCCTACTGTAATGGTTGCGTCGTCAAGAACCTGACGGTTGCAAACCTTTATGTTCGCACCGCGACAACGGATCTCGCTCCCACACAAACGGCCATAAACTGCGTCTATTTTCTCCAAGCGAACAACTTTACGGTCAACCACCTGACTTGCCACGATGCCGGATGGGCTCTAGCCGGCAATGGGAACAATGTCACGATCGAATACTCAAACCTCTACAACATCGACCATGGCCTGGCCTGGGGTGCGACAGGCAGAATGTCCGGTTTTTCGATTCACGACAATCATATTCACGGCTACACGAATTGGGATTCGACGACCAACGCCTATCACCATGATGGTATTCATATGTGGGGACAATCCGGCGGCACGGTCACAAATGGCGTCATTTACAACAATATTTTCGACGGCGACTCTGGCGTTAATGTGACCGCTCACATTTATCTGCAGGATTCCATCCAGAACGTTTCCGTTTACAATAATGTTTTTGTCGTGCCGTCTAACCGCACAATTCCTTGCTTATGGTTCGCTGCTCGCTCCACCAGCGGAATGCCTGGGGGCAATGCAACCGGCAACTCGGCCTACAATAATTTCATGAACGCTGGCGGGCACGCGCATGGAACGGGGCTTTACATTCTGAGCCAGGTAAATTTCAGCGCTCACAACAACATTCTGATGGGTGGTCAGTCCGACATCAGCCTTCAAGGGGGCAGCACGCTTTCCGCTTCCGGAATTGACCGCAATATTTATTTGCAGCTCGCGGACTACGGTGACCGCAATACGTTTGGTCACAATGGCGTCGTGTACCAGACGCTCGCGCAATGGCAGAGCGCATGCCACTGCGACGCTAACTCGAAGCTCGTTCATTTGTCCCAAATCAACGTAAATAGCCTGGGTCAATTGCTCTCCGGGTCTGTGGCCATTGGCGCTGGTTCCAATCTGCTCAACATCACTAGCGGCATGTTGACGCCCCTTTCCAAGGACAAGGTCGGTGCACAACGGCAGCTGAGCGGCAACTGGGACGCTGGCGCGTACAAGTTTGGTTCCGTAGCTTTGCCATCCTCGCCGACGGGACTCACAGCCACAATCCAGTAAGCATCGAGCAACCTAACTTAAGGCGGCCGCGTTTCGGCCGCTTAACGAACGTCGAAAAACACAAGTTGACCACAATCTGACACGGTAAGTTTCCCTAGGAGTGGACCTGTTTCCACTCCCATCTTCGTTCGCGTAACACTTCGCTTTCGTCGGGCGAAACGATCCCCTTATCTCCTCACCCCCTTATGGATGATCACAAACAGCGCGGCAGGCGCCTGATCGCCAAAAACAGCATCTTTAACTTGATTGGTCAGGTTCTGCCCATGCTCGCGGGCCTTCTGACGATTCCCTACATAATCCGAGGTTTAGGGACGGCGGAATATGGAATCCTTTCCATCGCCTTTATGCTGCTTGGCTATTTCAGCATTTTCGATCTGGGGCTAAGTCGTGCCACGGTGAAGTTCGTGGCCGAAAATCTCAGTGCGGAGAGGGTTCACAGAGTACCCGAACTCGTCTGGACGTCTCTCTCGCTTCTCATTGCCTTAGGGACTATCGGCGGCATTGTGGCCGCTCTGTTTGTCCCTATTTCTGTGACCCACCTCTTCAAAATGCCCCCTTCGCTCGCGGGTGAGGCGCGCTCGGCCTTATTCATCCTTTGTGCTTCCATGCCGATCATGCTCAGCAATGATGCGCTTCGGGGAGTTCTGGAAGCGTCCCAGCGTTTTGACCTGGTGAATTGCGTCAAAGTGCCTGCCAGCATTCTTCTCTACTTGATTGCCGCTCTCGTGATTCCCTTGGGCGTTCATGTCGCTGGAATCGTAGCGCTAATGGTCGCCATTCGCCTTGTCTCAAGCTTTTTCTATCTCGCCTTTTGCGTGCGCGTTATTCCCGGACTCCGATCGAATTTCCGCGTCTCGCGCCAGGCCCTTGGCCCGCTCGCGACTTTCGGCGGATGGATCATGGTTTCCAACGTAACCGCGCCGGTCTTCGGCTATCTCGAACGCTTTATGATCGCGTCGCTCTTATCGGTTAGCACGCTCACTTTCTACTCTGCCCCTTACGAGTTGGTCTCCAAGCTTCTGATTTTTCCCATGAGCATTGTGCCGTCCCTATTCCCTTACTTCAGCTATCACGGCAGCAAAAAGAGCGCGGAAGTGTCCGACGTCACTTCGCGCACTATGAAGTATCTTTTCCTTGTACTAGCGCCACCGGCTGCGGTTTTTGTTTTCTTCGCACGAGACATCATGAATCTGTGGCTTGGGCCTCAATTCGCTGCGCAGAGCACGCTGGTGCTGCAGCTCACCACCATGATGTTTTTTCTGAACGCCTTTGCGATTATCCCTTTTACGTCCGTGCAGGCTCTGGGCAGGCCCGAGCTGAAGGCCATTCTCGACCTGCTCACCATTCCAGTTTATGTCGCTCTCGCCTGGCTGCTTATGCGTCGGGCTGGCATTGACGGCGCTGCTTTGGCAAAACTGCTCGTCACAATCTCCGATGGGTTCTTCTTGTATATTTTTGCGTTTAAGCTGAAAGCGTTCTCTCTGCGCGACTGCGTGTCCGGTCCCCTGTTTCGGGCGATTCTCGTGAGTGCGGGCCTTTTCGTCGCCGTATTTGCCGTTCATACCATGCACTTGAACTTGTTACTGGCCGTTCCCCTGGTTGTCCTTTGTTTCGTTGTGTACGCCGTTGCCTTTTGGGTCTTTGCAGTTGACGACGAAGACCGCATTACCATCTTCGGTTTACGCGAGAGGGCCCTGGCCCTGATGAGTGGCAAGCGGCCTAATGCAATTCTTCCGATACCTGGGAATGATGCCGCGGACTGAAAACGTAGACTCCTGAAGCCCAAGCGCACCAAAATCCGATGACAATCAATTTTCTATTGCCTTGTTTTGCGTGGGGCCCCTCGGGCGGGTTCAAAGTCGTCTACGAATACGCCAATAGGCTAGTGGCCCGCGGACATCGCGTTACTGTTATTCATCCGCGCCGCCTAAAATTCCCTCCGCCGGAGAAGCTCACGCCTCGGAAGCGCGTGCGCATAGCTCGCTTGTGGTTCAAGGAGATTTGCTCGGAGCCCGTTGTCCATTGGCATCGGATAGATCCTCGGGTGCGCCTTCTCTACGTTCCTAGTTCGGATCAACAGTACATACCCGATGGTGACATTCTTTTTGCCACCGCATGGCACACCGTTCGTTCCGTCATGGCATGCCCCGCGACAAAGGGCGAGAAGTGCTACCTCATTCAACACTACGAAACGTGGCAGGGCCCGCAAAGCCTGGTCGACGAGACTTGGCGCACACCCTTGCGCAAAGTCGTGGTCTCGAAATGGCTGGCCGAATTGGGTCAGGGACTTGGTAGCGGGGAGATCGCTCACATCCCTATAGGTATCGACCACGACGTTTATCGGGTGATTCAGCCCGTCGAGCAGCGCGGCCGACGCGTAGCGATGATGTTCTCGTGCGTCCCTTTCAAGGCCTCTGCCGATGGCATCAAAGCCCTGGAAATTGCCAAGCAGCAATTTCCCGATCTGCAAGTCACTTTATTCGGAACATCCCGTCGGCGACCCTCTATTCCCGGCTGGATGACCTACCTCAACGATCCGCCACAACAGCATCTGGTGGAGAACGTTCTTAATACCTCCAGCATCGTTCTGTCGCCAAGCCTTGCGGAAGGCTTCGGCCTGCCGCCTGCCGAAGGCGCAGCCTGCGGCTGCGCCATGGTTGCAACGGACAGCGGAGGCGTCCGCGATTTTATCGTTCATGGTGAAACGGGTCTGCTTTCACCTCCGGGCGACCCGGAAGCATTGGCGCGCAACCTGTGCCTCCTTTTACGTGAAGACGACCGCAGAATCCGGCTTGCGGAAGCGGGTCGCCGTTCTGTCGAACGCTTCAATTGGGAGCACTCCGCCGACCTCCTCGAGTCTTTCCTGAATCACGCTTTACCAGCGGATAGCTACAAGCCCTCTCCGGTGCTAGTCTCGCATTCCTCCCAAATGCACGTTTCTCCATTGGAGATGAACTGATGCAACCAGAGAATTTCAGATTCGGCGGCGGCGCCTCCGAAACTATCCTGCACCCAATCGTCCTCGTCGCGATGCTCATCGCCATGGCGCTAATTTTGTTGCTCCCCCGGAAGTACGTCATCTGGCCGGTAATCAGCGCCGCATTCCTGATACCGCTCGGGCAGGAAATTCTGATCAGTGGCCTTCACTTCTCCGTGTATCGCATCATTATTCTTACCGTAGTCGTTCGCATGCTGGCCTCTATGTTCTCGTCCCCTGAGGGGATTTTCGGAGATCGTCTCGGAACCCTGGATGTGGTCTTTCTCTTGTGGGCGCTCCTCCGCGCTTTCGCCGGTGTATTGGTCTTTTCCTTCAATTCCGGCGCTTTGGTTTATCAATCTGGATTTCTGCTCGACGCTCTAGGCGGTTACTTCGTTCTCCGCTACTTGATTCGCGATGAGGACGACATCTATCGGACGCTGCGCGCCTTCGCCGTCGTCTCCTGCGTCATTGCCGTCTGCATGGTTTTTGAGAGGCTACATCAGGTGAACGTGTTTGGGCTCCTTGGCGGAGTTCGTGCCATTCCGGAGATCCGCGGCGGCTCAGTCCGCTCCCAGGGACCTTTCCAACATGAGCTTCTTGCGGGGACCTTCGCTGCGACTCTTCTGCCGTTATTTTTTCTCCTCTGGAAGAGCGGTAAATCAAATGTTCTGGCGGCCATTGGCGCCATTTCCGCGACGATCATGGTTTTTACGTCCCATTCCAGCACGCCGGTGCTCGCTTACGGCGCCGGCATACTTGCTATTTGCGCCTGGCCGATTCGCAGGCACATGCGCGCTGTCCGTTGGGGACTTGTAGCCGCACTCATAGCTTTGAATATGGTGATGAAGGCCCCTGTCTGGTTCATCATTCAGCACATTGACGTCGTGGGAGGCTCGTCCGGCTATCACCGCGCCAGGCTTGTCAACGACTTCATTGTGCATTTCCGTGATTGGTGGCTCATGGGCACAACAGAAAACGCCCGCTGGGGTTTCAACATGTGGGACATGTGCAACCAATTTGTAGCCGAGGGGCAAGTCGGTGGCCTGGCTACTTTCCTCTGCTTCTTGGCCATGATCTGTATCTGCTTCTCGAGAATAGGAACGGCCAGGAAGACGGTCGAAGGTGACCGGGGCAAAGAGTGGTACTTCTGGCTCTTTGGCACCGCCTTGTTTTCTCACGTAGTCGGCTTCTTCGGAATCAGCTACTTCGATCAGACTCGTTTTTCGTGGTTCGCGCTCCTCGTTATGATCGTTACTGCCACTGCCACCTACTTACCTGAAAAGGTCCGATCGCCTCGGGCAGTGCGTGTTCCTGCCGCGCGGCCCGCCGCGAGTTATGCCCGAATCCCGGCGTCCAGCCGCGCTCCGTTTCCGGCGCTAAGACGTCCAAACCGCGCCTAGTTCAAGTTCACCTTGCTGTACACAGTCCGCTTCTAAAGGCCCACTGATGCGAGAAGAAAAGCAAAAAATGAAAGCGTCAATTCGTGAACGTTTGTATGGTAGTCCCCTGTTTTTCCCCGTTCGCACGGCATACCAGTGCATTTTCGACCGCGCCAAACTCGTCGATCGCATGCAGATGCGCGCTTTTTACGCGCCCTTCGTTCGGCGTGGCGACCTGGTATTCGACGTCGGCGCTCACTTCGGCAAATACGCCGAGTGTTTCACCGCCCTTGGTGCGACTGTCATCGCTATCGAGCCAAACCCGAGCTGCTGCGACAGTTTGCGGCGATTGGCACGTTCGCGCGACATTCACGTCGAAAACTGTGCGGTTGGCGACCAACCGGGCAAGCTAAAGCTGCACATTTGCGTCGAATACCCAAGTCTTTCCACGGTGACCAACGAGTGGTATGAAGCGGCCCATAATTCTCCACTGCAGCACCGTAACGCCCACTGGCAGGAACCCATAGAGGTCGACGTCGTCACGCTCGATCAATTGGCCGCCCGATACGGCCTTCCCGCTTTCGTCAAAATCGATGTTGAGGGTTTTGACGATCATGTTCTTCGCGGGATGTCGTTTCAACCTCGCGCTCTCAGCTTTGAGTTCAATCGCGAAGTTCCGCAGGTGGCACAGCGATGTTTTGAAGCCCCGGTGCTGGCCACGGGCTACGAATTCAATTACACCTACGGCACAAAATTGTCCTCGGGGCAGTGGATGGATGCTAAAGAGCTTCGTAGCCAAATCTTCAAAGGAGAGAAATACTTCGGCGATGTCGTGGCGCGTCGCGTCTCTCGGTCCAAAGACGTCGACCGCTCACCGCGGGAACAATTGAATTCGTCACTCACACTTCAGAGCAAGGCCTCATGAACGAGCCGTCTACAAAATACGTCGTTATTTCGCCTGTTCGAGATGAGGAAGCTTATCTAACGTTTACGATCAACAGTATGATCGCCCAAACGGTCCGCCCCTCCGAGTGGGTAATCGTAAATGATGGTTCAACAGACGGAACCGGCGCCATCATCGATAAGTACGCTGCGCAATATCCGTGGATTCGCGCCGTTCATCGCGTCAATCGCGGGTTCCGCAAAGCTGGCGGCGGTGTAGTAGAGGCTTTCAATGATGGGCTCAAGGCTTTGAGCACTACCGCTTGGGACTTCATCGTAAAAATGGACGGAGACCTGACTTTTGAGAGCACGTATTTCGAAAAATGCTTCGACACGTTTCTGCGCGAGCCCAAGTTGGGTATCGGTGGCGGAGTCATCTGTTACATAGAAAATGACGCCAAGCGATTCGAGCCTTGTCCCGAGTTCCATGTGCGAGGAGCGACAAAAATTTATCAGCGCGATTGCTGGGACGCCATCGGCGGATTTTGGCCTGCCCCAGGATGGGACACCATGGACGAAGTCAAAGCGAACATGCTTGGCTGGGGGACACGCAGCTTCCCTGAACTTCATCTTCTCCATCATCGCTACACCGGAACGGCCGACGGGATTTGGGCAGGACTGGTAAAGAACGGACGCGCGAATTACGTCTGCGGTTATCACCCGCTGTTCATGCTGGCGAAATGTTGCGTGCGCTTACGCAAGAGGCCTTATATCATCGGCTCCCTCGGGCTACTCTACGGTTTTCTCAGCGGGTACCTGAAGCGAATCCCTCAAGTTGATGATCTCAAAACGATTGGCTTCCTCCGCCGTCAGCAACTTGGCCGGCTTTGGGGCCGCGAAACTATCTGGCGCTGAGTTCGTATTCGCTCATTTCACCGACTTTTGAACCTAATTTTGGCTTGCATGCCGGTCATTCTTTCGAGGCGAATCCTAAATGTGCGGAATTTGCGGCAAACTTCTCTTTGATCCTGAGGCTCGCGTTTCGCCCGCTCTCATCAAGAGCATGGCGGACACGGTCAGCCACCGCGGCCCGGACGACGACGGATATTTCGTCTCCGGCCCTGTTGGTCTCGGGTTCCGTCGTCTCTCGATTATCGACCTGAGCGGTGGTCACCAGCCGTTGTCCAATGAAGACGGCAGTGTCCACATTATCTTCAACGGCGAAATTTATAATTATCAGGAGCTTCGGCAGTACTTACTCGGTCGCGGCCACGTCTTCAGGACACAAACCGACACAGAGACAATCGTTCACCTTTATGAAGAATTAGGCGAGGCCTGCGTTGAAAAATTGCGCGGCATGTTCGCCTTCGCAATTTGGGACGATCGCAGTAAATCACTTTTTCTCGCGCGCGATCGCGTCGGAATCAAGCCTCTCTATTATTCGCAATCGCCGAATTCAGTAGTCTTTGCTTCGGAGATCAAAGCCATCCTTGCGGATCCCGAAATGAAAGTGGACGTCCGCCGACCGATGATCGATAGGTTTCTCACTTTTGACTACACTCCGGGTGAAGAAACCCTCTTCGAAAATATCTACAAGCTGGCACCCGGACATTCCTTAACCTTTCGCGCGGGCAAATCCCACAAGCGCCAATATTGGGATCTCCATTTCGAGCCCGCGCCTTCGACGTTCCGCCAGGCGAAGTCTCGCCTCTTGCATCTTCTCGAAGAATCCGTCGCACTTCACATGATTAGTGACGTGCCAGTTGGTTTTCTCTTGAGCGGTGGGGTTGATTCCACTGCGATGCTGGGATTTGCCACCGGGAAAACTCCTCATCCGATCAGCAGTTACACCATCGGCTTTTCCGATCCACAAACCGCGGACGAACGCCCATATGCTCGCCTAGCTGCGCAGAAATACGGCTCCGAGCATCACGAAACCACGATCAATGCCCATCAATTCGCGGAATTCCTGCCGAACTATATTTGGCACATGGAAGAACCGGTCTGTGAGCCTCCGGCAGTCGCCTTGTACTACGTGTCCAAGCTCGCCAAATCGTTTGTAAAGGTCTTGATCTCGGGCGAAGGCGGAGACGAGGCGTTTGCGGGATATTCCAACTATCGTACTCGCTTGTGGCTCGAACGCCTGAACGGCCTGCCCACGCCAATGCGTCAGCTATTCTCGGCAAGCCTCTCCGTACTTGCGCGCTTCGCATCGCCGGATTCGTCCGCGAGATCACAGGAGTTCCTGCGTTCCCGTCTGGAAGACTCTTACTTCAGCCGAACATCGTCTCCTTCGCGCTTCTTCAATCGCCAATGGCGGCATTTCTATTCCAGCGACTTCGCCGAAAGCGTCGACAAGAGATTTTCGTCGCATGCCGCTACAAGATATCTTCGCAATGGCCATCGCGCCGGCCCGCTAGGCAAAATGCTGTACGTCGACACTAAGACATGGCTCCCTGACGATCTGCTCATTAAAGCCGACAAGATGACCATGGCCAACTCAATCGAACTCCGTGTGCCTTTGCTCGACCACAAAATCCTGGAATTTGCAGCCTCTTTGCCGCAAAACTTCAAGGTGCGCGGTTTCACCACCAAGTACATCGCCAAGAAAGCTCTTTCCGGCCGCGTTCCCCGCGAAATCCTTAATAGAAAAAAAGCTGGCTTCCCGGTTCCATACGAGAAATGGCTTCGCGAAGATCTCAAAGATTGGGTCCACAGCCTGCTCTTGGACTCCAGGACTACGGACCGTGGGTACTTTCAGAAAAGCGCCGTCCAGCAAATGCTCTCCGACGACATGAGTTCGGGGGGCTTTTCCAAAGAAATATTTGACCTCATCGTGCTCGAGCTTTGGCATCGGGAATTCTTGGAGAAAAAGAAGCCGGCTTTTCAGCCCCAGCCTTCACCGGAGCCGCCATGTTACTCCGCTGCGGGCACAGCAGCGTGAATCATTCGTCCAAAAAATATATGAAGCCTGAACTAAGTTCGAAGCGCGTCCGAGTTCTTTACAGTTTTCCCCACAAGATCGGCGCAAGCCGCATCTGCTACATCGCCTGGCAGCAAGTCAAGGGGCTCCTTGACGCAGGCGCCGAAGTCACCGTTTTTCCGGGTGCGATCCATCGACCACTCCCTCCCGCAGTAACGGTTCAGCCCACACTCGCGCGAGGGAAGATGCGCATACCTTACAAAGTGATCGGCGCAATGCGCGCTTTCGCTCTGCACGATCACATCGTGGCACGCCGGCTCGAACACTTGGAAGGCCGGTTCGATATAGTTCACACGTGGCCCCTCGGTGCGCTGGAAACGTTGAAGACCGCGAAGCGATTAGGGATTCCCTCCGTGCTAGAGCGGCCAAACGCTCACACGGCTTTTGCGTATGAAGTTGTACAAAAGGAGTGCGATCGCATCGGCGTGACCCTTCCACCCAGCCATGAGCATGCCTACAAGCCGGATGTGCTCAGCAAAGAAGAGGACGAGTATCGCCTCGCGGATCAGCTTTTGTGCCCGTCAGAGTTCACGATGCGAACGTTTCTTGATCGTGGGTTCTCCGCGACGCAGTTGGTGCGCCACATCTACGGGTACGACGAGAGTGTTTACTATCCAGCTGGCGATCCGGGGCCGAGTCAAAACCGCGGGCTTACCGTTCTCTTTGTCGGTGTCTGCGCTGTCAGGAAGGGGCTGCACTTCGCCCTCGACGCGTGGTTGCGTTCTCCCGCTCATCACGATGGCACCTTCGTCATCGCCGGAGAATTTCTGCCCGCATATCGAGAGAAGCTGGCGGCGCAACTGTCACATCCCAGTGTCCGCGTGCTCGGCCATCGCAATGATATTCCGGAGCTCATGCGCAAGAGCGACATTCTCGTCCTGCCCAGTATCGAAGAAGGTTTCGGGCTTGTCTGTGCCGAAGCCATGGGCAGCGGCTGCGTTCCGCTGGTCTCAGAAGCGTGCACAGATGTTTGCAAGCACATGCACAACGCGCTTGTTCATTCCATCGCGGACGTCGATGCTCTTACTCAGCACATCACGTTCTTGCATGAAAATCGCGAATTTCTCGCGAAACTAAAAGCCGAAGCGTTGCGTTCCGCGGCTGAATGCACGTGGACGGTGGCGGGGCGGAGGCTCCTGGACGTTTACCGCGAAGTTCTCGCCAATACGTACCGCACAGTCAAGAATTCACGACGCTTCGACACCGCCCATGGTGAGAACATGATGCCGGTAACGGTCTAAGAAGGTTCTTTGAGTATCTACAAATTCAATCCGTTGCAAGGCCAGCGCTGGCAGAGCTTTGTCGATAGCCACCCCGATGCCTCAGTTTTTCACACCACGCAGTGGCTTGAGGCCTTGCGCCGCACCTACGGTTATGAGCCTGTGGTTTACACAACCACGCCGCCGGCAACAAATCTCTCCAACGGCGTCGTGTTCTGCCGCATTCGCAGTTGGCTGAGCGGCAGCCGTCTGGTTTCTCTCCCGTTCTCGGATCATTGCGAGCCTCTCGCCAGTTCGGCTGAGTTGGCCGAGTTGACGACTTGGCTGAGAGCTTCGCGCCACCGCAAACACTGGAAGTACATTGAGCTTCGTCCACTTTCCCCGAAGGACGTTGCACGAACGCGCGATCTTACCAAGAGCGAATCGTTCTCCCTGCAGGTGCTTGATCTCACGCCGAGCCTCAGCACGCTGTTCCACAACTTCCATAAGAGCTGCGTGCAGAGGAAAATTCAACGCGCTGAACGTGAGAAGCTTACCTACGAGGAAGGCCGCTCGGATGCGCTTCTCAAGAAGTTCTATGACCTGCTGCTACTCACGCGCCGCCGCCACGGTTTGCCGCCGCAACCCCTGCTTTGGTTTCGCAACGCTGTTGCATGTCTTGGCGACCGCGTCCTCATCCGCATTGCCTTAAAGGACGGCCGGCCCGTCGCCGGTATCGTCACCATGCAATACAAAGACGTCCTCGTCTACAAATATGGGTCTTCCGATTCTCGCTTCAATAATCTAGGCGGCAACTCGCTTTTATTCTGGAGGGCCATTCAGGATGCCAAGAGAGATGGCCTCGTGAAATTCGACCTAGGCCGATCAGAGCAGGACAATGCCGGCCTCGTGACGTTCAAAGAAAATTGGGGTGCGGTCAGCGCACCCCTTGAGTACTATCGCCTTCCCGCGCAGCAGGCATTCCATCTCAATTCGGGATGGGGCACACGCGTTGCCAAGATCGTCTTTTCCATCATGCCCGACCCACTGCTCGCCGCAACCGGGAGGCTCCTTTACCGCCACATTGGCTGAGTGCGTCGCAGGAAAATGAATAAACAATTCCTGGAGTATTTCCGTTGCCCCGCAAAATATGTGGATTTCCGTCTCAACGGAGATCTCGTTTCGGATCCAGGCTTTTTCCGTATTGGTCCAGATTTGACGTGTTATGGCAGAGTCTCAACTGGTCACACTTGGCCCGACCCATCCGCCCTGCTTGACGATGTTCTTAGTGCGGTCCACATCGAGAACAATGCCTGCCTTCTGCCCTTTGACCCTGATGAACTCGTGGAGAATTTACGCTTAGAGCGCTACAACGGGGCCATGCCCGTTCTGCGCAGGTCGCTGACCGGCGCCGTCGGTCGCAAAACATACTACGCTGTGCGCCCCTTCCTGCCGACTTCCGTACGCAAACATTTGCAGCGTATGGCTCTTCACGGATGGGATCGCGCCCTTTTTCCGGGCTGGCCGATCGACCAAACTGTAGATCGCTTCTTCGACGCAATGATGGCCTGCGGCATACGTGCCAATTCCGGCCAACCCATCCCCTTTATCTGGTTTTGGCCAGACGGTTACTCCAGTTGCGCGACAATGACCCACGATGTCGAGACTGCCGCCGGACGTGACTTCTGCGCCACACTCATGGATCTGGACGACACTTTCGGCATCAAGTCCTCCTTTCAGGTTATTCCCGAAGTGCGCTACGAAGTCTCCGATGAATTTCTTCGCACGCTTCGCGAACGAGGGTTTGAGATAAACGTTCACGATTTCAATCATGACGGTGATCTTTTCCGCAATCGTGAGGAATTTCTCCGACGTGTAGCTCGGATCAACGATTATGGAAGAAGATTTCGCTCCGCCGGTTATCGTTCAGGCGTTCTGTATCGAAATCTCGATTGGTACGAATTCTTGGATTGCTCGTACGACATGTCCGTGCCCAACGTCGGCCATCTCGATCCACAGCGCGGCGGTTGCTGCACGACCAAGCCATACTTTATTGGTAAAATCCTGGAAATCCCCGTGGTGGCTACTCAGGACTACACGCTATTCAACATCCTCCGCCAATACTCGATGGATCTTTGGGAGCAGCAAATCGAACTTGTTCTGGAGCAGCACGGTTTGATCAGCTTCATTGTCCATCCCGATTACTTGCTCGAGAAACGTGCCCGCGATGTCTACTCCAGTCTTCTAGAGCGCCTCGCCCACCTTCGTCGGCAGTCCAAGATGTGGATCTCTCTACCCCGCCAGCTTAACGATTGGTGGAGAAGCAGGAATGAAATGCGGCTGGTTAGAGAGGGAACTAGCTGGCAAATCAAAGGTCCACAGGTGGAGCGCGCACGCGTTGCTTTCGCTCACTTGGAGGACAACCGCGTCGTTTACAATTTCGATTCCGAGTGCCAGGCTCACCAGATCCCCACCTTTGCGGCCTCGCAGCAAAGCCCCCTTGCCTAGCTGCAATAAATTGGCGCAAGTCTCACTGCCGCGGCAGGGCTGCAACTCTCGAAACAAATGTTGTGCGATGTCGACCGATGTTCCTACCGGCCCGCTTGACGTCGCCGCCGGCCGCCTCCATCTCGGCGATTTCTGGCGTTCGCTGCGCAGCTATCACATTGAAGCAGTCTTCAATAGGGAAGATCCCGTCCCTGGGATCGTGGAATGCGCCCTGATACCGTATTTGACGTGAAGCGAGGTTTCTGATGGTTTGGGGCAGCGAATTGACAACGAGTTTCAATTCAGGCAGAAGTCTTTGCGGTTGACCGATTGAGACTCTCCGCTCCGGCCGACCACTGCCAACATTTTAAACTCCAATTGTCGCCCGCCGCGACGACCGCTCCGGCAAATCCTGGAGCCGGTTCGAGCGCATAGCAACTCCACGGAGCCCCTGTTTCATCCCGTAGCAACTGTTTGCTATCGGCGAAGCTGACCGTGAAGCTTCGCAGTGGAATGCTCAACCCCTGCCCACGAGCCTTCACATAGGCCTCTTTCCTCGTCCAGCATCCGAAAAATGCCTCGACTCCAAGTTCCGGCGGTAGCTTCGCGAGCGCCGCAATCTCCTCACTTGAGAAGAAATGCGACGCGATCTCCATGCCCTTGAAGTCAGGCTTGACCTGCTCAATGTCCACGCCAACTTCACCGCAGTTGGCAAACGCGAACAACCCCATTTCTCGTGAATGTGAGACGCTGAAGCGAACCCTCGAATTGTGAACCGAGGAAAGTGAAGGCTTCCCCTGTGGCCCGTACATAAAGTCGATCTTCTCGGGCTCAATTTCCAGGTATCTCGCCAATAATTCGCGCAAAATTCCTCTGGCGGCAACGAAGCGCTCACGAGCCTGCGGGACTAAAAATTTTTCTGCGCGCAACTTTTCATCCGCATTTAATGTGCTTTCAAGCCGACGTATGACTGCGGGGGATACATCTAAGGTCGCCCGCCACACGTGCAATTCGCGCTGGGCAAGCGCCGGCAGTGGGGCAGACGTCCAGGGAAGGGAATTGGCCATAGCCGAAATGACTAGCGGCTGATCTTATCACTCGTGCGCATCGAGCGCTCTTCTGCTTGTCGCAAGCAAATGTTCATCTTATGCGCCAAAGTGTCCACGTTCGGCTGCATGTAAATCGTGTAGTGATTGCCCGGCGTCTCGCAAATCTGCAGATTGCTTCCGAGTAATTCCGTCCATCCCAGATCCAAAACGTGCCCAAATCCAAAAGTCCGTTCCGTGCTCCGAATTAAAACCACAGGCGCCTCAAACGGCTTCGGATGATATTTCGCGGCTGCCGCATACAGCACGTCGAGTGGGTTCCCCGACACTGGATCATCCAACTCCGGATAGAACTTTGCGGCTTTCAGCACGCGGCGGAACGATTGCCTGATTCTTGCCAGCTTCTGTGCTGTCCGCCCGGCGATGTAGTTTCTGGTTTGTGTAGAATTCAATTGCTGCAGGTAACCATACTCAAATTTCAGCAGATGAAACTTCAGCTGTGCCCGGGCAATCCTTCGCTTCCACCCGCTATACTGGTTCATCCGTATCGGATTCACCGTCTCTAACAGCAAAATCTGCGCAACTTCTTGTCCCTGCGCCTGTAACTGTCGCGCCGCCTCAAATGCAAGCAACCCGTGTGCGCACCATCCGCCCAGCATGTACGGACCTTCTGGATGGCGCTCCCGTATGCTTTGCACAAATTGTTCAGCGATGCATTCCAGCGAGCCTGGGTCTTTCAGCTTTGTGATCAGGGACATCCGCAAGCCCAAACTGTGAAATTCGCGCAGTTCGCTCAAACGCTGCGAGAGTGGGCGGAATGTCGGATCGCCGCCGAGAAAAAAGAAGGGGAGCTGTCGCGTAGCAACCTGCTCGCTCCTCACGCGATCTTCCGAGCTTGCATTTCCTCTGTACTTCCGGACTAACTGCGCTTGGCCTCGTACGGTCGGCGCTTCCAGCAGGGAAGCCAACGGCAACTCAACCCCAAGTGCGTCTTCAATCCGCGCCAGCAGGCGCGCGGCCAGCAGCGAATGGCCGCCCAACTCAAAAAAGTCGTCATTGATTCTGACTGGCTTCGTGTTGAGTACGGTTTCCCAAATCTTTATCAACTCTTGTTCAGTGCTGTCTTCCGGAACAATTGTATCGGGCGAAGCTTGCGTCGGAAGTTGCTTCGGCTCTGTTTCTTCAACGCCTTGCGGCTGCAACCCTGTCAGCCGCACTTCAGAATGGCACGCACGCGCGATTTCCTGCAGCGCCTGCTGCACGTCCAGACCTTCGCTTAGTACGGGATGAAAGCTCCACACCAACTCGGCTGCTCGTTTGTCGGTCAGGATTAGCGCACACCGCATGGCAGGAAACCGTCGCGCGGAGATGCCTTGTTGGCCATCCGTCTCTAGAAACGAACGGATCCACTTGCGCGCTTCCTCTCGCGGAAGACCGCGCAAATCGTGCTCCTGCCAAGGGGGGCGCCTCAGACCATTGCCGTTTCCATTCGCATGCTCGGGCCGCTTGATTCCCACGCTCAAGCGCTCAGCGGTCTTTTGCAATGCCCACCGCAACCGCGCCGGCTCGATCTCGCCTTCAACCAGAAAATGAAGTTGCACCGGACGCTGCACGCCGCTGGCCTCATTCCCCTGCTCCCTCTCCTTTGACACTTCCACGTGCTTCGTCCCCGGACTGGCAATGACGCCAGATCCCAGCTTCACTGAGTCTCTCCGCCCGTTCTCAGGCGCTCGATCTGTTGGCCCTACGGACTCCGGAATTGACACACTCCTCATACAAACAGGTTATGAGAGCGTGCTCTGCGAGGCAATCCGGTCTTCTACCAGTACGTATCGGGTAAATGCTTGAGTATTCGGGGGACGCTCTGCGAAAAACGACTCAACGCAAACGAAAAACGATAGTAACGTCCGCCCAAGTCTCCACGGGGTCGCCATTGACGTATGTCGGCTCATAACGCCACTCGCGCACCGCTGCTACGGCCGCCGGAAACAACAGCCAGGGCCCACTGACAGGTGTAACTCCCACAACCTGCCCTGTTCGTCCGACCTTCGCTCGCAACTCCACGCTTCCTTCAACCCCGCGGCTTCTGGCTTCCGTCGGATAAAAAGGTTCGCCATGCACTATCAATTTCCCGACGACAACTCGTTCGGATCTACTGGCTGCGACCGAGCTTCTTGGTAGGATCTCGAGCGATCTTCGCGCGCTCATGGCAATAGCTCTAGAGGCGCTTACCGCTTCGTTCGAAAGGGTAACAAAAAAGGGCGCGCTCCCAGGTTCGGGCGTGTTCACCAGAATTGAATGATCCGTCGATGTCCTGCTCGGGTCCGCTGTCGGCTGACGGCTCTCGCGCGAAACTGCGCTTTCTGTGAAGCGTCCCGCGCGTCGCTCATTGCCCCCGGCAGTACTTGCGCTCCGAGTCGACGACCCTCCTGCGCTCGCGCTCGCATCATCTCGCGCCGGCCCTCCGCTCACTCCTTCCGTCTTACCCACCTTTGCTTCGACATCGCTCTTTTCTTCGGTTGCTACCTTGGCGTCATCCGAGTTTTCCGCGGGCCCGGCGTTCGCTCCCGGAGTTTCACCGCCGCTCTTCGCTTGCGCTTGCTCTTCGCCTGTAGTGGGTTTCGCCGCTAGGTCATTCGATACGTTTGCCGGCGGAGCCTGGTCCGGCGCCGCGGGAGGCGTAGTCTTTGGCGCAGGCGCAGTCGCAAACTGGCTCTGCGTCCACGCTTCCGCATAAGCAACCCAGCGATTGACCGTTTCCCGTCCGACAGTCGCGCCCAGCGCAAAAAACGCCGTCGCCATTAAGAGCGCCAGCATAACTCCGCGCCAGCCTCCTTTACGGCGTGGCTGTTGCGCCCACACAATCTCTTGTTCTGGCGCCGCCGCGAACATGGAGTAATCCGTGAATTGAAAGACCTGCGGCGGTGCTTCAGACATCGCTTCTCCAACGGTTTCCCGCTGTGTTCGCGTGTTTTCCCTTTCCGGTTGCGTCCCATTTGCAGGCGCGTTGTATGCGGCTCCGGCTTCGTGAACTCCTCCGTTGCCGCGATAAGGCGTGTCAAAACTCTGTCGAGGCCCCCCGCTTTCCCTAGGAGGTGTGATGGTTGGACGTGCCGCGGCAGGAGAAGGGGCTGTCACCGGCGGAGGTACCCCGCCGGGAATCCTCTCGCGACTCTGCTCGGGAGTGCCTTCCGCCGCGACCCACTTTTGAATCTCCTTACGAGCTTCCCTCGGCAACTCCGTGAATTGGATCCCCGCTTCTTTCTTCGAGTCGCTAATCCAGACGATCCGGCCGCTCGCCGTCAACCATCCTTGCAACGACGGCACCTGGAACCGAAGTTCGGGAAACTCTCGTGAGGTCAGTGCGAGCGCCGACTGGACCGCAAAACCGCCCTCGCTCAGGTTCAGCAGAATTCCACCGTTGTCCTGGCCCAATTCCACGTAAGCCATCGGCGACAATTTCCGCCGCATATGTCCACGATTTTCGTGTGGACGTGCCTCTACCCCGGCCGGGAAGTGTTCAGTTTTTGTCATGGCTGTGTTGGGTTGCGCCGGGTGGGCGTGAGCGCAACAAAATCAACTACTTAGCTGGTTTCGACGTACACCTTATATTCTATCCTGATGCGATGCGGCCTTCAAGGCCTCTGTGGCCGGATACGCCCGCTTACCTCAGTAACTCCTTCGCGTACCGGGCGGGCACGGCCAGGTTCGATCCCCCGAATCCCTTCAAGATCGCGAAGTTCACCCCGATAACTTTCCCGTCGCGATTAAATAGCGGTCCGCCCGATCCACCCGATGTGGTCGCGGCATCGTAAACAATCTTGTCTTGCAGCACATCGCCGATGTGTCCTTGTGTTGTTGTCGGTCGTATGAGTTTCTGCGCAGCCAATTGCGACATCATCTGATTAACGCTCTGGGTGCCATCCGCAATCTTCTGCGCAACATCCGTTCCCGCCCGCGCCAAAATCCCTTCGATCCCCGTCGGATATCCGATCAATACTACCGGCTCACCCGACACACTTGCCTCGTTACGTTCATCCAGGTCCAACAGCGCAACGTTCGGCGGTGTCGGCGCTTCCAATTTCAGCACTGCCACATCTGCATTTGATGAAATTTTATCCAGCTTCGCCGAAATTCCATCCGAGGTGCCCGGGAAATAAGCCTTGTAAGAAAGCACGTAAGCCGTCGCCCCATGATCGAGCAGCTCTTTCAGTTCATCATTGCTCCACCATGGTTCTGCTACGTGGTGATTCGTCAGGATTCGTCCATCACGCCGCACCAAAAATCCCGTCCCGAATATGTCGATCTGTAGATGCGGACCCGTTCCCCCCGTATCCAGCCGCACCATTCCTTTGTCATCCACCTGCGGTTTGCCCAACGCGTCCACGGCAATCTGGATCGGCTTCCCGGTTGCTTTGTCTAGAAACTCCACCACTACGTGCAGCAAACACACACTCGGCCCATAGCTGTGCACAATCGTTTCCGCGATCTTTCCTTCGTTCTCCAGGAGCTTCAGCCGCTTTTGCGTGTCCGCTAGCTGCTGCTTCAGTGATTGCGCATCCGGGCCTTCCGCGGCCGCCATCTTCTTACGCAGGTCTTCAGATTGTGCCCGCAGGCTGTCTCGTGCGTCAGAAGTCGATTTCGCCCTTGCATCCAGCGAATTCCGCGCCTGCTCCGTGCGCTGCAAGAGTTGGTCGTGTACGCCGAGCCCGTTATTCAGTCGTGCAATTTCCGCTCGCAGTTGCCGCGTTTCCTTGCGGCTTCGCCCCGTCGAAATCATGATAAATGCGGCTGCCAGAACTGCCGCGGCGCTCACCACGAAAATTGCCGGTATGATCCAGAAACGGTGCTTCGTTACCGCACCGCCGCTCAGCGATTCCACCGCGATATCCGCCATCTGTTCGCGCTGCACCGCGTACTTCAGCATTGTCTTCAGATCTTCTTCCGGCTGCCGTTCGCGGAATTGCGTTCGCACTCGTGCCGCAAATTCTACGGGGTCGAACGGGTATGTAATTACGTCGTCCGCGCCCAGATCGAGCGCCCTCGCCCGTTCCAACGCCCCCCCGCGCACCACCATTACAATTTTCACGGAGGCCCGCGTATCTGAGCGCGCTTTCAATTGCGAAATCATTCCGCAACAGCTCAAATCCGTTGGAGAAGCTTCCGTGATCAAGACCTCCGGTGAGAGCGCCAAAACCTCATCGACGGTCAGACCCGATTCCGTTGCGATTTCGTAGCCTTGGCCTGTAAGAGCGTTCTTGACCAGGTCATTCGTCTCGGAATTCAGGTTCAGCAGCAGTAAGCGCATAACTCCCCCAGTCTACCATTCTCACTAATTGCTTGCCCGTCGCCCACCCCGGCCCACATCCCCATTCCCTTTTCCTTTCTTTGCGTCTATGCTCCTGCGCCATACTCTAGGTGTGGCTTGCCCGGCGGTCCTTTCTTCTTATGCGTTACCGTGATACAACAGGCGTAAGTCTCCCGTCGAACGACGGCTTTTTACTGAAACTCGAATTGCTTAGCGATCCTAAATTACTGTCCGTTGTGCGTGGCGCGCTCGAACGCCTTACGGAGGTCTTCGGCTTCTCTCCTCCCGACCGCCGCTCCGTCACGCGCGCGGTTGACGAAGCTCTGACCAACATCATGCGCCATTGCTATAACGGACAGACCGACCAACCCATCGAACTTTACTGCAGGCGTGTGCCGCCTCGCTCTTCCGAGTTGGGCGACGGCCTGGAGATTTTGCTCTGTGACCAGGGGCCCGCGGTCGACCCCGCAAAGTTGCGTGGCCGCCGCCTCGACGAAATTAAGCCTGGTGGTCTCGGCCTGCACTTCATCAGGCAGAGCATGGATATTGTCGAGTATCAGCGTGTTGGTAGCGCCAATCAGTTTCGGCTGGTCAGGTATCTCCGGCCATCGACGCAGTCGCGTACACCTTGACTATTCAAAGGAGGACTTCCGTGCAGATTTCCGCGCGGCATTCCGATAGCACGACCATCTTTGACGTCTCCGGGGACATCGACCTCGCCAACTCGCCCGAGATCCGCAAAGCGCTTCTTCGCGAGGTTCGCGAAAAGCGCACGCCTCGCGTGGTCATGAATCTCAGCAATGTCCGCTACATTGATAGCTCCGGCGTCGCCTCATTAGTGGAAGGCCTCAAGGCTAGTCGCGATCTCAATTTGCGTTTCATCCTATTCGGTCTGAGCCCCTCCGCACGCGAGGTGCTGCAGCTTTCTCGACTGCTGAAAATTTTCGAAGTCTATGACAACGAAGATCAGGCCTTGTCCTCCTGAATCAGACGTTAGCGTGGTGTAATGGGGCAAACTTTCGCGCTTCCGGTGGGGCGTGTTAGTCTGCGTCCGAAGGAGCGCGTCCGGCTTGCTTCCGTTGTTCCGAATCCTGGGTGGACTCTGAGTACTGCATGCAAATTCTCTCCCAAGTCGGTGGTTCCGTAACCAACAGCTTGGCCTATGTCGGTGCTCTTGCCTCTCTCGGTGGCCGCGCCGCGTACTACACTTTTGTCGCTCCCTTTCAGGGCAAGCCTATTCGCTTCCAGCGCGCCGTCTCGCAGGCGCTCGACGTTGGTGTACGCGCAATCCCTATCCTCTCCCTCATTACCTTTTTCATTGGTCTGATCCTCGCTCTGCAGGCCGCTTACGAGTTGCGCCGCTTCGGTGCTATCAGTTACGTCGCCACTGCCGTTGCGATATCGATGTCGCGTGAACTCGGGCCCTTGATTACCGCCATCGTCGTGATCGGCCGTTCCGGCTCCGCCTTTGCCGCCGAGATCGGCACCATGAAGGTCACCGAGGAAATCGACGCCCTCGAAACCATGGCCATCAGCCCGGTGCATTTCCTTGTGACGCCAAAATTTATCGCCATGGCCATCATGTTGCCCTGCCTCACCATTTGGGCCAACACCATGGGCATTCTCGGCGGTTCGCTCTTTGGCGTCGCGCAGGCTGACTTCACCTTTACCCGCTACATCTCCGCCTCTATTGACTCGCTCTTCCTCCGTGATATTGTCACCGGACTCATCAAGAGCGTGATGTTTGGCATCACCATCACTGCCGTCGGCTGTTTCGAAGGTCTCTCCACGGGCGCCGGCGCCGAGGAGGTTGGCCGCTCAACGACACGCGCGGTGGTCATGTCTATTTTTATGGTTGTTATAGTTGACCTGGTTTTTACTGCGCTCTTCTATTTTGTGAGCGAGCACTAGGAAAGTGCCCATGGAATCCCTACTCACAGATTCGCCTGAGACTACGGCCACCGTTTCCGTGCGCGATCTCCGCGTCAATTACGGCGAGCGTGAAATTCTTCACGGCATCAGCTTCGATGTCACTCGCGGCGAAACGCTCGTGATTCTCGGTGGCTCCGGTTCTGGCAAGAGCACCCTCCTCCGCACCCTGGTTGGCTTGGAAAAACCAAGTGCCGGTCAAATCTGGATCAAAGGAAAGGACATTGCCTCAATCTCCCCATCCGAAATGGACGCCATCCGCAAGAAGATCGGCATGTCGTTTCAGGGCGGCGCCCTCTTTGGTTCCATGACCGTTGGCGAAAACGTCGCTTTGCCGCTTCGCGAGCACACCCGTCTCGAGGAATCCACCATAGAAATCATGCTGCGCCTGAAGCTTGAGCAGGTCGGCCTCCAGGGCTTCGAGTACTACATGCCCTCGCAGCTTAGCGGCGGTATGAAAAAGCGCGCCGCCGTCGCCCGTGCTCTCGCCATGGACCCCGAGATTCTTTTCTTCGATGAACCGTCCGCTGGTCTCGACCCGATCATTGCCGCTGGCATTGATCAACTCATCCTTGAGCTCAAACAAGCTTTCCGCATGACCATTATTGTCGTCACTCACGAGCTCGCCAGCGCCTACTTGATCGCCGATCGCATGGTCTTGATCGACAAGGGTAATATCGTCGCTATCGGCACGACCGAAGAGATGCGTGCCAGCACGCAGCCCCGCGTCCGCCAATTTCTCGACCGTGTCGCCGAGCCCGAAGTGGCTCGCGAGTTGGATTATTTGCAGATGTTGACGGAGGATCGTCGTCGTCGCTCCAGATAATTTCTGGAGCAGGGAAGGGAACCATGAATCCTAAAAGCGAACAAGCGCTTGTCGGTCTGTTTGTCATTGTGGCCACCGCTGTTCTGGTTGGCACGGTTTTTGCCATCAGCGGCGCCTTTGGACGCTCCACGCACACGTATCGCGCGTTTTTCCCCTTCGCAGGAGGTATCGAGTCCGGTTCCAGCGTCCGCTATTCGGGAGGTCCCAAAATTGGCCGGGTCGACCGCGTCCACATCGATCCGCAAAATCCCGCGCGCATTGAAATTGTCTTCAAAGTCCAATCCGATCTCCCCGTCAAGACCGATAGCCACGTCAAAATCATGAGCATGAGCCCTCTCGGCGACAATCACGTCGAGATTCTTCCCGGCACTCCCAAATCTCCTCTCGCTCCTGACGGTTCTCAGCTCGTTTCCGAAAACTACGTCGATTTCAATGCCATCACCGCACAGATTAATGATCTCGGCCCACACGCCACCGAACTCATTGCCACGCTCAACGATCGCGCCACCGAGCTGAAAGTCACCGTCGAGCGCGTCAACGACCTACTCAGTGTTCAGAATCGCGCCAATCTTTCCGCGGCTCTCGCCAATACTCGCGGCATGCTCGAAGAGAATCGCCCGGCTCTTCACGCAACCCTTCAGCACATCAACTCTGTCAGCGAGAAGCTCGAGCCTCTTCTGGCGGATTTCCGCAAGACCTCCGACGAAGCCAACAAAGCGATCGATCACATCGATTCTCTCATCGGCGAAAATCGTGCCGACATTCGCCAAGCCGTTGCCGAGCTTCGCCGCACCCTCACCAACATGACCGATCTCACCTCGCACTTGAATCAGACCCTCGACGTCAATTCCGAAAATATCGACGAGCTGCTCGATAATTTCCGTCACGTCTCCGAAAATCTCAGGGAGTTCACCAACACCATCAAGTCCCGTCCCTATACGCTAATCCGCTCTTCCAATCCGCGTGAACACAAACCCGGTGAAAATCAATGAGCTTGCGTCACCTGCATATTTTTCTATTTTGCGCGCTGTTCGTCGCAGGCTGTGGCGCTGCCCGTCCCGCGAAGTACCACCAACTTACTGTTCCCGGTGATAACGCTGCCGACCCACACGGCGACGTGTACCCCGTTACCCTCGTTATGGGCCCCCTGATGTCCTCACATCTCTACCGCGAAGATCACATCGTCTACAGTTCCAATGGCGAGGACATGGGCATCTACGAATACGAGCGCTGGGTAGAACCTCCCACCGAAATGATCCAGGAGGTTCTTTTTCGTGCGCTGCGCTCCTCCGGCCGCTTTCGCTCCGTTTATGCGCAACGCAGCAGCGTCCGCGGAGACTACCTCCTGCGCGGCCGCCTCTATGACTTTAAGGAAATTAACGGCTCATCTATGGCTGCGCGTGTCTCACTCGAACTCGAACTTCGGGACATCAAAACTGGTAATACGGTCTGGACTCACCACTACAATCATGACGAACCCGTTAGCGGTAAAAAGGTCTCCGCCGTCGTCGCCGCGCTCAATCGCAACGTTCAGCGCGCCACAAGCGAATTTACTGCTAGCCTAATCGAGTATTTTTCCGCTCATCCCGCACCCGCGCCGTCGCCTGCGGCTCAGTAACCCAACTCAAGCCACTGGCGCCCTGCGTCTCTGCGTTGTCTTTTCCTTTTCTTCAACTCACGCGGCGCAGCGTCAGCAGGGTAACGTCATCCTCCAACTCCGCGCCGCCGCGATGCTCCTGAACGCGATTCAGCAATCTCTGCGAGAATTCCGACAAGCTCCCCGGCTCCGCCATCCCGCGCAACGTCTTCTCCGCCAGCCCCAGAAATCCCACGTGTGTCAACTGCTCTCCCGCCGGTGACATCGCCTCCGTCGCCCCATCCGAAAACGCCAGGATCATGTCTCCCACGTTCAGCCGTATGCTCTGCTCCGTGTACTGCTCTCCCGTAATAAATCCTAGCGGCAGATTCTCCAGTCCTTCTCCTAGCTCGCAGAATTTCTCTTCCCGCGCTCTCCACACGAACATCCTGGGATGCGCCGCATAAGCGAAATTAAATTCGCCGCTCGCTCCGTCATAAGTCCCCGTAACCACCGTCGTTAGCCGCAATTCTTCATCGCTTCCCGCACTCGGCGTGAATTCGTCATTCAGCGCCGCCAGCAATCCCGATGTATCGCGAATATCGTGAAATTTATGCAGCAAATGATGCACGTGACGCGCCACCGCGCTCGCTACGTATCCGTGACCCACGCAATCCGCGAGGACCACCCGTGCCACGTTGTCGCTGCAAGAAAAAACTGCGGCCAGGTCCCCGCCTTCATCTCCGCCGGACGGAATCGCGATCACATCGCCTTCCAATCCCGCCAACTCCAGCGAGCGATGCGCCCTCTCATTCCCCGCCCAAAGCTCCATGCAGCCAAACGGGCGCACGACCGAAGTCGTACACTCCAGCCCATCCTTCTCAATTTTCTTGAATTGCATAACAGAACTAATGTAGCACTACTCTTCGCTCACTGTTTCTTATCCAAAGTCCGATCCAAATTAAACGCCGCGCTAATCAGCGCCAAATGGGTAAACGCCTGCGGAAAATTCCCCAGCGCCTCGCCCTGCGAACTCGTCTGCTCCGCATACAGTCCCAAATGATTTGCGTATCCCAGCATGCGCTCAAACAGCAGCCGCGCCTGATCCAGCATTTCCGGATCGGCCATCCCAGCTCGCGTCATCGCCTCCACCAGCCAGAACGAGCACATATTAAATGTTCCTTCCTCGCCCGGCAGCCCGTCCACCCGCGGCTCCGGAGGATACCGGTACACCAGTCCATCGCTCACCAGCCCGCCTTGCTTCGGATTCTTCATAATCGCTCGGATCGTGTTCAGCATTCTCGGATCGGTCGGTGCCATAAAAAAGACCAACGGCATGATCAACACCGAAGCGTCCAGGTCTTCGCTGCCATAAAATTGTGTGAACGCCCGCCGCTTCTCGTTCCACCCGCACCTCATCACTTCCTCGTATATCTTGTCGCGGTCACGAATCCACCTCTCGCGGTTCGCCGGAAACGATCGCTTGTCCGCCAGTCGGATTCCGCGGTCCAGCGCCACCCAATTCATCAGCTTTGAATAAACAAAATGTTCCTGCCGGTTCCGCACCTCCCAGATTCCCTCGTCCGGGATTTGCCAGTTTTCGCACACCCAATCCAATCGATCTCGAATCCTCGTCCAGAAATCGTAGGAGATCGGCAGCACATATTTGTTGTAAAGGTAAAGCGAATCCATCAGCTCGCCGTAAATGTCGCTCTGATATTGCCTGTACGCATCATTCCCGATTCGTACCGGACTCGACTTCTTGTACCCTTCCCAGTGCGTCAGTTCCTGCTCCGGCAACTCCGGATTGCCATAAATCGAAAACAGTGTGGGGATCTTCTCCCCCGTTCGCGTGTGTTTCGCTACATAGTTCCGTATCCAGCTTACAAAGCCCTGCGCTTCCTCCCTGAACCCGAGGCGTACAAAGGCGTACACCGTGAACGCCGCGTCACGCACCCACGTATAGCGATAATCCCAATTTCGCGGACCGCCGATCACTTCGGGCAGGCTTGTCGTCGGCGCGGCAATGATCGCGCCCGTCGGCTCGAACGTAAGCAGTTTTAGCGCCAGCGCCGACCTCTCCACCCGCTCGCGCCACCGTCCGCGGTATGTACACGCCGAAAGCCATCGATGCCAATATTTCACCGTTTGCTGGAACAGCTCTTCGCCCTCCCTCTCCGATGCCGGACACGGAGCCTCGCCGCTCACTTCATCGCTCACCGTGAAGACATGCGACTTGCCTTCCTCCAGCACAAACTCCGCAACGACGCTTCCGTCTTCTTTTTTCCGCAGCGACTCTCCACAGCAAAGATGCAGGTTTTGCTTACTCGAACGGAACATCGCTCCACTGTCGTGCAACTTCACCTCGTGGGACTCTCGTCCGTAATCAAACGCCGGTTTGCAAATCATCCGCACCTTCGCCATGCCCCGCACGCACCGCACTCTCCGGTACAAGACGTGATACCACTTCGACTCCGGCGGCAATCCCACCGGCATAAAATCCTCGATCTCCGTAATCCCGTCCGCGTGCAGAAATCGCGTCACCAATATGTTCGTTGACGGCCAATAAAATTGCCGCGACTTCAATCCCTCCGCCACCGGAGCGATCTGGAATCGCCCACCCTTTTGATCATCTAAAATTGCGCCGAACACGCTGGGCGAATCGAAGTTTGGGAAGCAATACCAATCAATCGAGCCGTTCATTCCCACCAGCGCCGCTGTTCGCATGTTCCCGATAATCCCGTAGTTCTCAATCGGCTGATATGCCATGATCGTCGTCTCGCATTCGAATTTCGCAGCAACCCCGTCACAGAAGTAGATTCTCCAAGTCGTGCAAACGATGCGACGCTCGTACGGGCGCGCGGACTGTCATCCACCCCGTACTCGCCTGTATATTGGACGCTGGACGCGCGTGCTCTCATGGACCTTCGCCCCGCCTCCATCCTCCGCTGGCTCTTCGCTCCCGTGCACGGCGACCACGAGCGCCTCATCCCTCGCTGGCTTTTTCTCCGCGCCCTCGGCCTGATCTATTTCTCCGCCTTCTACTCGTTGCTCTTCCAAATCCGCGGCCTCATCGGTCCCAACGGCATTCTCCCCGCCACCGAATATCTGCGCGCGGTCACCAATTCCTTCGGCCTCGCTCGTTTCTGGTATGCACCCACGCTGCTCTGGTTCTCCGCCGGCAATCACATGCTCATGGCCCTCTGTTGGGCCGCCCTCATCGCCTCCGTCCTTCTCACCATCAACATTTTCCCTCGCGGCACCCTTCTGATCTGCTTCATCTGCTTTCTCTCCTTCGTCAGCGCCGCCTCCGATTTCTCCGGCTACCAATCCGACGGCATGCTTCTCGAAGCCGGCTTTATCTCCCTTTTCCTGGCCCCGCCCGGATTTCGTCCCCGCCTCGCGCCCAGCAATCCGCCCGTCCGCGCCAGCATCTTTCTCCTTCTCTGGGAATGGTTCCGCATCTATTTCGAGTCCGGCATCGCCAAGCTCGCCAGCGGCGACCCCGAGTGGCGCCACTTCACCGCCATGGACGAGTATTATCAAAACGGTCCGCTGCCCACCTGGATCGGCTGGTACGTTCAGCATCTTCCGCACTGGTTCCACGCCGCCACCGCGTTTGGCACTCTCGCTGTCGAGTTGGCACTCGTCTGGATGCTTTTCTTGCCCCGCCGATTCCGCATCATCTGCTTCTTCATCGTCACACCCTGGCAAATCGGCATCATCCTCACCGCCAACTACACTTTCTTGAACTATCTCGTTCTCGCGCTAGGTATCTTTCTGCTCGACGACCGCTTCCTCGCCCACGTCATCGCACGTTTCGTCCCGCATTCCTGGCGAGCACGACTATCGCAATCGACGCAAGCGCTAGTCGAAGCTCCTGACTCGCAGGAAACCTCAGCGCCAAAGTGGCAGCAAAGCTGGGCGCGCCATTTGGCGGCCGTCAAACTCGCCCTTACCTCGGTAATGTTCCTCTGGCTCTTCTACTCCAGCACTGTGCTCCTGCTCCTGATGCTCTGGCGCGACGCTCCCTTTCCGTACGCGCCCGTCGCCGCTCTCCAGCCATTTCGCGTGGCCGACCGCTACGGCCTCTTCGCCGTAATGACCCGCGGCCGCTACGAAATCGAATTCCAAGGCTCAAACGACGGCGAGAATTGGATCGCGTATCCATTCCGCTACAAGCCGCAAAGTCCCTACGAAGCCCCGCGCATCTACGCTCCGTATCAGCCGCGTTTCGATTGGAATTTGTGGTTCGCCTCTCTCGGTCATTGGCGCTCCAATCCCATAGTCCCGCGAACCGAAGAGCGCCTCCTCGAAGGCAGCCCAGACGTTTTGTCGTTGTTCGCTGGCAATCCGTTCCCACAGCCGCCGCGCCAGATCCGCGTCCTCCTCTGGCAATATTGGTTTACCCCAATGCAAGAAAAGCGCGAGCATGGGTTGTGGTGGCGCCGCCAATTGCTAGGTAGCTACTCCCCAATCCTCGCGCGCGACGCAAACGGCCGCATAATCGCCGTCGAATGGCCGCCAGAACTACCGGCCCGCCAATGATCACCACGCGCCCCGGGAACGCCAATCTCCGTATTGGCGAGCGGCGCAGCCGCGAACGCCGATGGGGCGATAAAGAGACATGACGGCCCGCCATCGATCAATCCGACAAGCCGCCGTAATCGGTGCCGGCCCCAACGGCCTCGCCGCCGCCATCACCCTCGCCCAAACTGGCGCGCACGTCGACGTCTTCGAAGCCGAACCCCAACCAGGCGGCGCCGCGCGCACGCTCGAGCTAACGCTGCCAGGTTTCCTCCACGATTTCGGCTCCGCCGTCCATCCCCTCGCCGCGGGCTCCCCGTTTTTTTCTTCACTCCCGCTGCAAACTCACGGCCTCGACTGGATTCACTCACCGGCCCCCCTCGCTCATCCTTTTGACGACGGCACCGCCGTAACGCTCGAGCGCGATCTCCGGGCCGCCACATCGGCTCTCGCGCCGGACGGCAATCGTTGGCTTCGCCTGATGCAGCCCTTCGCGGAGCATTGGTCAGCTCTCTCCGCGGAAATCCTTCGCCCGCTTAATGTGTTCACTTCTCATCCGTTCTTGCTCGCACGCTTCGGCCTCGTAGCATTCCCGCCGGCAAAAACCGTCGCGCAACTCTTCCGCAGCGAACGCACCAAAGCTCTGTTCTCGGGTCTGGCCGCGCATTCTTTCCTCAGCCTCGAAGAGCCGCTAAGCGCCGCGTTCGGCGTAGTTCTCGGCGCAGCCGCGCACGCAGTCGGCTGGCCCATCCCACGCGGCGGCGCGCAATCCATAACCAACGCTCTCTGCGCTCACCTCGCCTCATTCGGCGGCGCAATCAAAACGTCCACGCGTATCGAAGATTTGTCCGCGCTAGAAGAAAACTACGACGCCATTCTCTGTGACGTCACGCCGCACCAATTGCTGCGCATCGCCCGCAATCGTTTCCCCACGCGATTCGCACGCCAGCTAGCGAAATATCGCTACGGTCCCGCCGTGTTCAAAGTCGATTACGCTCTCCACAGCCCCATTCCCTGGAAATCAGCGGACTGCGCGCGCGCCGCCACCGTGCATCTCGGCGGCAGCTTCCAGGAAATCGCCGCATCCGAATACGATATGCGCCACGGCCGCCATTCCGAGCGGCCCTTTGTGCTCCTCTCGCAGCCGAGCCTATTCGATCCCACGCGCGCTCCGGCAGGGAAGCACATCGCATGGGCCTACTGCCACGTTCCCAACAGTTCCACTGTTGATATGCTCGACCCGCTCGAATCGCAAATCGAACGTTTCGCCCCCGGCTTTCGCGATTGCGTTCTCGCCCGCCGCGTCTTTTCCCCAGGCGCGTTAGAGGACATGGACGCGAACCTGATCGGCGGCGACATCTCCGGCGGCGCGGTAGACCTCCGTCAATTCTTCTTCCGCCCCACTTGGCGCCATTACGCAACGCCAGTCCGCAAAATCTACATCTGCTCCTCCTCAACGCCCCCAGGCGCCGGCGTCCACGGCATGTGCGGCCACAACGCCGCAAAACAAGCCGCCTCCCGCCTGTAGGGGAGCAGCACTGCTGCGCCCCATCTCGGCACGATGCCAACCTTCCGTGCCCGTGTTCGGAAACACAGTGACTTAAGATCGTAAGTGCACCTTCCACTCCCGCTGTACCGTTCACTGTGTCCTGAACATCTCACAGAGGAACTCACACCAGGAGAAACATGGAACAGCGAACATTGGGAAAGAAT
>Ga0137415_10000420_pt1 | contig 40294 bp, 36 predicted proteins | sample CZODoug3_1_1_16f_FD_183082 | JGI IMG/M metagenome (GOLD analysis project Ga0137415, IMG submission 183082) | Vadose zone soil fungal communities from Angelo Coast Range Reserve, California, USA - CZODoug3_1_1_16fungal (Hybrid Assembly) | ecosystem: Environmental > Terrestrial > Soil > Vadose...
GCCTTCGCGCTGGTGTCGCTGCTGGTGATCTGCGTCGTCGCGGTGCTCTACGCCGCAAAGGCGTTCTTTCTTCCGATCACCATGGCCTTCATCGTCGGCACCATGCTGTCGCCGGCGGCGGGCTTGCTCGAGCGCTACAGAATTCCCCGCGCGCTCGGCGCGGTCCTGATCGTGATCACGGTCGGCGCCGCCGTTGCCTTCATGGTCGGCCTGATCTCGGCACCGGCGATGGAGTGGAGTTCGCGGCTGCCGGAGCTGGGCGCGATGCTGCGTGAAAAACTGCATGTGTTCGACCGGCCGCTGGCGCTGTGGCAGGAGCTGCAGGGCCTGGCCGGCGGCTCCGACACGCTCTCCAGCTTCCAGTTGCCGAAATTCGAATGGGTTCAGCCGACGCTCGAATTCCTGTCGCCGACCTTCGCCGAATTCCTGCTGTTCGTCGCCACCCTGATCCTGTTCATCGCGAGCTGGAAGGATCTGCGCCGCGCGCTGGTCATGACTTTCGGCGACCGCACCGCGCGGCTGCGGATGCTGCGCATCATCAACGAGATCGAGGAACATCTGGGCGGCTATCTGCTCACGGTGACCGTGATCAATGTCGGCATCGGGATCGCCACCGGCATCATCTGCGCGATCGCGCGGATGCCCAATCCGGCCGGGCTCGGCGCGCTCGCCGCGACCCTGAACTTCATTCCCATCATCGGCCCGGTCGCGATGTTCGTGGTGCTGACGGTGGTCGGCATCATCGCCTTCCCGACCATCGCCGGCGGGCTGATCGCGCCGCTGTGCTTTGCGGTGCTGGCCTTCCTCGAAGGGCATTTCATCACGCCGACCATCGTCGGTCGCAGGCTTTCGCTGAACGCACTCGCGGTATTCATGGCGCTGGCGTTCTGGACCTGGCTGTGGGGACCGATGGGCGCCTTCCTGTCGTCGCCGCTCTTGATCGTCGCGCTGATCCTGAAAGAGCATCTGATGCCGGTCAATTCGCCGCAGCTTCCCGACGGTTGAGAACGAAGACTCCGGGTTTCGCATCGGAACTTCCGCTGCAACGAAACGTTTTCTTCGCAACACATTTTCGTTTTGCGGGAGCTTTTGATGTCGAACACAGACAGCGGAATAGGACTGAAGAACATCACGGACAAAGCGACCTATGAGCGCCTGGAGAAGGACGTAACCGCCGTGAAAAACGATATCGCAGCGCTGGCCAATCAAATCACCGACGTGCTCAACAGTTTTGCCGGCACGGCGAAAAAGCAGGCGCGCAAGGGCTATAGCCAGGCGCGCGCAGGCGCCGAATCCGCCATGGACGACATGACCGAACGCGGCAGCGCCATGATGGATGCAGCCCAGGGCGCGGCTTCGTCGATCGAGGAGACGCTGGAGGAGGCCATCACCCAGCGGCCGCTCGCGACCATCGGCCTCGCGCTCGGCCTCGGCTTCCTGATCGGCGCCGCGTGGCGCAGATGATTTCGGCGCAGACGGCGCCGATGAAGACGGCGATGGCTGTCGCCGGAAAACCGGACCTGTTGTCCCGCTGGCAGCGCTGGCGGATGGCCGTTGCGTTCATTGATGTCCTCTACAGATCGAGGCGGACGGATGTTTCAGCGGCTGATCGATGATTTCAAGGTAACGACCGGGACGGCGCTGCGCCTGACCTCGCTGGCCGCGGCCACCGCGCTCGCGCTGTTCGTCACCACTGCGTTTCTGTGTGCCGCCGCCTTTGTCTACGTGCTGGAGAATTACGGCCCGGTGCAGGCCTGCCTCACCGGCGCGGCGATCTTCTTCGTGGTCACGCTGATCGCGGCCGCCTGCTACATGGTACGCAAGCGAGCGATCGCGGAACGGGCGAAGGAAAACGCGAAATCCGTCGCGCAGACCATGCTGGCCGACCCGATGGTGGTCGCCGCCGGCCTGCAGATCGTCCGCGCCATCGGCGTCAAACGGCTGATTCCGATTTTGGCGGTCGGCGGGCTGGCGCTCGGATTTCTGGCGAGCCGCGGCACTGCTGCCAGCGATCAGGCCCCGGCGGAGTAGTTCGGCGCTCATGGCTTGCGGTGTGGCGCGCATCGCGTTGCCCGGGAGGAACGGTCATTGCGAGCGAAGCGAAGCAATCCATCTTGCCACAGCAAGAAAGAATGGATTGCTTCGCTGCGCTCGCAATGACGGCTAAACGCACATTCGCGGCCTCGCCGCGCGATGCGGGTCGCGCACATGCGCGCCCGATGGCAGGCTCCGCGAAGCAATCCATTGCCGCGGCCGTCATTGCGAGCGCAGCGAAGCAATCCATCGCGCCGCGCAAAGAAAGAATGGATTGCTTCGCTGCGCTCGCAATGACGGGTGCGGCTCTAATCCCTCACCCTCGCCAGCAGCACCAGCCCCGCGACGAAAAACACCACCAGCACCGCCATGCCCGCCTTCTGGCTTGCGGTCGCGGCGGTGATCGCACCGATCAACAGCGGGCCGATGAAGGACGTCACCTTTCCAGTCAGCGCGAACAGTCCGAAATATTGCGCGATGCGATCTTTCGGCGCGAGACGGATCAACAGCGTGCGCGACGCTGCCTGCAACGGGCCGCCGGCGGCGCCGATCAGGCACCCGAGTATGAGATAGGCGCGCTCGGCGGCGCCGGCGAACAAGGCGCCGCCCGGCACCGGAGGTGCGACCTTCACAAACAGAACAGAATCCTTGTCGACCAGCAGGATCGCGGTGATCGCCAGCAGCAGGATCAGCATGCTGCCCGCGATCACGCGTTTGGGCCCGAGCCTGTCGTCGAGCTGGCCGCCGAGCCACGCGCCAAAAGTGCCGGCGATCGCCAGGATGATGCCGAAGGTGCCGATCTGGATCGTATGCCAGCCGAAGGTACCCGCCGCGTAGATGCCGCCGAACGCGAACAGCGACACCAGGCCATCGGTGTAGATCATGTTGGCCAGCAAAAACGTCGCGATCGATTTCTGCTTCGGCAGTTCACCAAGCGTTTGCTTGAGCTCGATCAGCCCGTGACGCACCGCTTCGCGCAGCGGTCGCTTTGCCGGATAATCCGGCGTGAACAAAAACATCGGGGTCACGAAGATGATGAACCAGATGCCGGTCAAGGGACCGGTGATGCGGTCGCCCTGATGCGTGACCGGATCGAGGCCGAACAACGGCGTCAGTCCGAACAGCGTGCGGCCGGTTTGAGGATCGGCGGCGAGAAAGCCGAGCACCAGGATCAGGCTGATGATGCCGCCGACATAGCCGGTGGCCCAGCCGGTGCCGGACAGACGGCCGATCTTGTCAGGCGGCACCAGCGTCGGCATCATCGCGTTGTTGAAGACGGTGGCGAATTCGACGCCGACGCTGGCGATCGCGTAAGCGAGCAACAGCGGCGGGATGATGCCGGCGTCGCCGGGCTTGCCGATCCACATCAGGCTGGCGCCGATCACGAGCAGCGCGCCGAAGCCGGCGATCCACGGCTTGCGGCGGCCGCTGGCATCCGCAATGGCGCCCAGCACCGGCGACATCAGCGCGATCATCAGGCCTGCGGCAGCGGTAGCAAATCCCCACAGCGCCTGACCGCTGGCCGGGTCGGGCGCGACAAAACTCGCGAAATAAGGCGAGAACACAAAGGTCGTGATCAGCGTGAAATAAGGCTGCGCCGCCCAATCGAAGAAGATCCAGCTGACGACAGCGGCGCGGGGTGGGTATTGTTGCAAGCTGTCCGCGCCCGCATTCGCCGTCGCCGTCATGCCCAAAACATCCCTGTCCAATCACGAACAGGCGTTTTGCCTGTCGAATCCAACCCCATATAGCATGCGCGGGTGACGCGATTGTTTTGCGAAATGGCACACCGGCGTCGAGCGGGGCAAAATTCCTGATGGTCAAGTTTTCAACCGATTGGCGCAGGATCGTTGCCGCAATCGTCGTGGTGGCCGCCGCTGGCGCGCCGGCTAGCGCCCAGGAACAGCGCCACTTCTACGCGCCGCCGGCCGCCGGCGCCGTTCACGGCATCCCCTCCGAAAGCGGCATGGTGGCGGCGCAGGAAAAACTGGCGGCGCAGATCGGCGCCGACTTTCTGCGGCAGGGCGGCAATGCCGTGGATGCGGCGGTCGCCACCGGCTTTGCGATGGCGGTGAGTTATCCGCGCGCCGGAAATCTCGGCGGCGGCGGCTTCATGGTGATCCACTCCGCCGAAAGCCGCGAGGATATCGCGATCGACTATCGCGAGACCGCGCCGTCCGCGGCCACGCGCGACATGTTTCTCGGCGCCGACGGCAAGCCCGACACCGACAAGTCGCGCAATTCCGCGCTCGGCATCGGGGTACCCGGCACGGTGGCCGGACTGGCGCTGGCGCTAGAGAAATACGGCTCCGGCAATTTCACGCTAGCGCAGATCCTGAAACCCGCGATCGATCTCGCGCGCGATGGCTTCGTCGTCACCGACGACACCGCCGACACCTTGCCCGACATGTATCGCCGCATGTCGCGCTGGCCGAATTCCGCCAAGACCTTTTCCCATGCCGACGGCGCTCCGCTGCACGAGGGCGATCGGCTGATCCAGGGCGACCTTGCGGCAACGCTCTCGGCGATTGCCGAGCAAGGTCCGCGCGGGTTCTACCAAGGCCCGGTCGCGGAAAAACTCGTCAAAGCGATTAAGGATGCCGGCGGCATCATCACCGGAGACGATCTGAAATCGTATCAGCCGATGATCCGCAACCCGGTGCGCGGCACCTATCGTGGCTACGACATCGTCTCGATGCCGCAGCCATCGTCCGGCGGCATCGTGCTAATGGAGATCCTGAATATCCTCGAGGGCTTTCCGCTTGCCGACATGAAGCAGGGCTCGGCGGCCTCGCTGCATGTCATGATCGAGGCGATGAAGCGCGCCTATGCCGATCGCGCGCGCTACCTCGGCGATCCTGCCTTTGTCGACGCCCCCACGCAAATCTTGATCGCCAAGGATTACGCGGCCAAGCAGCGCGCCAGCATCGACCTTGCCCGCGCAACGCCCTGGGCCGATGCGCTGTCGGCGCCGCCGCCGCGGGAAGGCAGCAACACCACGCATTATTCCGTGATCGACAGCCGCGGCAACGCCGTCAGCAACACCTACACGCTGAATTTTCCATATGGCGTCGGTCTCGTCGCCGACGGCACCGGAGTTCTACTCAACAACGAGCTCGACGATTTCACCGCCGCGCCCGGCGCGTCGAACGCCTTTGGCCTCGTAGGCTTCGAAGCCAATTTGCCGGGACCCGGCAAACGGCCGCTGTCGTCGATGTCGCCGACCATCGTGCTGAAGGACGGCAAGCCGGTGCTGGTGACGGGATCGCCCGGCGGCAGCCGCATCATTTCTGCGGTTACCCAGGTGATTGTCGATGTCATCGACTACAAGATGGATATCGCCGCGGCGGTTGCAGCACCGCGCCTGCATCATCAATGGCGGCCGGACGAAGTCAGAATCGAGAACGGTTTCCCCGATGACGTGTTGGCCGAGCTGAAAGCCAGGGGACACAAGCTGGTCGAGCCGCTCGGCTATTCCTCGGCCAATTCGATTGCGGTGACGCCCTACGGTCTGCTCGGCGCGCCGGATCCGCGCACGCGAGGCTCGGAAGCCGCCGGGCAGTAGCGCATATTGCGTGGTGCCAGCATCGGAGTAGATTGACCGCCCTGCGCAAACCGGCCGCGGCGGACAACCAAGCCGGTGAAAAGTTCTTCCGGGGGAACACCATGAGCACGGCCGAACCATCCAGGGCGATGGAAACAGCTCCGATCGAGGACACCAGCCTTCTCGCTTTCTACCGCGACATGAACCTGGCCGAACGTCGCACGTTCTGGGCCTGCGCGTCGGGCTGGGCGCTCGATGGCATGGATTTCATGATCTATCCGCTCGTCATCGGCACCATCATCGCGTTGTGGAAGGTCGATCCCGGCACCGCCGGTCTCGCCGGCACGGTGACATTGCTGGCTTCCGCCGTCGGCGGCTGGCTCGGCGGCTATCTCGCCGACCGCATCGGCCGGGTGAAGACGTTGCAGCTCACGATTCTCTGGTTCTCGTTCTTCTCGCTGGTCTGCGCGGTCGTACAGAATTTCGATCAGCTGCTGATCGCGCGCGCGCTGCTCGGCCTGGGCTTCGGCGGCGAATGGGCCGCGGGCGCGGTGCTGATGGGCGAAGCGATCCGCCCGCAATACCGCGGACGCGCGGTCGGCTCGGTGCAGTCGGGCTGGGCGGTCGGCTGGGGCCTTGCGGTGCTGGCGCAGGCGGTCCTGTTCTCTTATCTGCCGGCGGAATCGGCCTGGCGCTGGATGTTCGTGATCGGCGCGCTGCCGGCGCTATTGGTGTTCTATCTCAGGCGCTATGTGACGGAGCCGGAGATTGCGGCTGCGACCCGCATCAAGCAGGCCGCCGAGGGCGACCGTCCGGCGCTGTGGGAGATTTTCAACGGCCCGATCCTGAAGACCACGATTCTGGCGTCGCTGATGGCGACGGGGTGCCAGGGCGGTTACTACGCCGTCACCTTCTGGGTGCCGCGGTTCCTGACCACCGAGCGCAAACTTTCGATCGTCAGCTCCACCGGCTACCTCTCGGCGCTGATCATCGGCTCCTTTATCGGCTATCTCGTAGGCGCCTGGCTCGCCGACCGCATCGGACGCCGCAATTTGTTCCTGACCTTCTCGCTCGGCGCGATCGCGGTGGTGCTGCTCTATACCCAACTGCCGCTCAGCAACGAGTTGCTGTGGGTGCTGGGCTTCCCGCTCGGCTTCTTCGCGTCAGGCTATTTCTCCGGCGTCGGCGCGTTCCTGACCGAACTCTATCCGACGCGGCTGCGCGGCTCGGGCCAGGGTTTCTGCTACAATTTCGGCCGCGGCATCGGCGCGCTGTTCCCGTTCCTGGTCGGCTCGCTCTCGACCTCGACGACGCTTGCCAATGCGATCGCGATCTTTGCGGTGGCCGCCTATAGCGTGTTCTTCCTCGCCGCCTTTGCCCTGCCGGAAACCCGCGGCAAGGTGCTGCACGCGGACGGTTGATACTAACGGAGTTCTCCCCATGACGTCCCTCAAAGGCAAGACGCTGTTCATCTCCGGCGCCAGCCGCGGCATCGGGCTTGCAATCGCGCTGCGCGCCGCGCGTGATAGCGCCAATGTCGCGATCGCGGCAAAGACCGCGGAGCCACACCCGAAACTGAAGGGCACCATCTATACTGCCGCCGACGAGGTCCGCGCCGCCGGCGGCAAAGCGCTGCCGGTGCTGTGCGATATCAGGGACGAAGCCCAGGTGATCGCGGCCATCGACAAGACCGTCGCCGAATTCGGCGGCATCGATATCTGCGTCAACAATGCCAGCGCCATCAGCCTGACCGATTCGCAGATGACCGACATGAAGCGGTTCGACCTCATGATGGGCATCAACACCCGCGGCACCTTCATGGTGTCGAAATATTGCATCCCGCATCTGAAGAAAGCCGAAAACCCGCACATCCTGATGCTGTCGCCGCCACTCGACATGAAGGCGAAATGGTTCGAGCATTCGACCGCCTACACCATGGCGAAATTCGGCATGAGCCTCTGCGTGCTGGGATTATCCGCCGAACTGAAATCCGCCGGCGTCGCGGTCAACGCGCTGTGGCCGCGCACCACGATTGCCACCGCCGCGGTCGGCAATCTGCTCGGCGGCGATGCCATGATGCGGTCGAGCCGCACCCCCGAAATCATGGGCGACGCCGCCTACGCGATCTTCACCAAGCCGTCGCGCGAATTCACTGGACAATTCTGCATCGACGACAAGGTGCTGTATGCGAGCGGCGTCCGCGACTTCGAGCATTACCGCGTCGACAAATCGGTGCCGCTGGCGTCGGATTTTTTCGTCCCCGATGACGACGTGCCGCCGCTCGGCGTCTCCGTGCAACCGCCGCCCTCGATCGGCGGGGTGCAGAAGTCGCGGTAAACCGATGCATCGACAGAGCGGCCGGACTTTAGCGGCCCACCGTATACGGCCCGCCGTTTTCCAGCGCGCGCGCATAGGCGGGTCGGGCATGGATGCGTTCGAGGAACGCCATCGCCTTGGGATGGCCCTCCTCCAATCCGCCGCGCGCAGCAGCTGCTTCCAGCGGAAAGCTCATCTGGATGTCGGCGCCGGTGAATTCAGAGCCGGCGAACCATTCGCTTTTGCTGAGTTCGCTTTCCCAGAACGCCATGTGCTGCTTGAGCTGCGGATTGACCAGCGTGGCCATCGCCTGGTTGGACACTTTGCGCACCAGCGGCCGCAACAGCGCCGGCGCGCGCTTCGGCATCAGCGTGAACAACAGTTTTAACAGTAGCGGCGGCATCGCCGAGCCTTCGGCATAATGCAGCCAATAGGTGTAGCGCAGCCGCTGCGGCGTGTTCGGCGGCGGGACCAGCCGCCCGTTGCCATAAGTGCCGATGATGTATTCGGCGATCGCACCCGACTCCGCGATGGTGTTGCCGTTGTCGGTGATGACCGGCGATTTGCCGAGCGGATGGATCTCCGTGAGCGCTTTCGGTGCGCGCATGTCCGGCTGGCGCTGATAGCGCACGATCTCATAGGGCACGCCGAGCTCTTCCAGCAGCCACAGCACCCGCTGCGAGCGTGAATTGTTGAGATGATGAACCGTCAGCATGGATGTCCCCGGGCATTGACGCGCTGCGCGGGGCTTGGTGCCAGCCGCAGGCGGGAAAGTCGAGATACCAAGGTCGATATATTTGCCCGGGTGATATTGACAAAGTAATTTATCCGGGTAAATTTAGGCTGGAGAAATTCAGGCTTATCCAATGATTCAAACCACCCACCCCAGCTTCACCGCCTTCATAGGCCATCGACGCCTTGTGGCTGGCCCACTGGCCGAGGTCGCACTCGCGGTCATGAAGGCTTCCAGAAAGCTCGCCGCGGAACCAATCGTCATCTTTGACGATGCGACCGGCCGGCCGATCGATCTCAACCTCAGCGGCACCGAACAGGACATCGTTGCGCGCTTGCCGCAACCTGCTTCGAACCCGGAAACCGCCGCCGATACCGCGACTGCACCGGAGCCGCGCGGGCGCGGGCGGCCCAAACTCGGCGTCGTGGCCCGCGAGGTGACGCTTTTGCCGCGGCACTGGGAATGGCTCGGGGCACAGCCCGGCGGTGCGTCGGTGGCGTTGCGCAAGCTCGTCGAGGCCGCCCGCCGCGCCAATGGCGACAAGGACCGCGAGCGCGCGGCGCGCGAAGCGGCCTATCATTTCATGTCGGCGATGGCGGGCAACCTGCCCGGCTTTGAGGAAGCGGTGCGCGCCATGTTTGCAAGCGACCGCCGGCGCTTCGAGCAGGAACTCACGACCTGGCCCGAGGATATCCGCGCCTATGCCATCGGAAAGGCCTTTGGGCTCTCCGATGGGCGACAGCCTGGCTGAATGTCACGACATGCCCAGGCTCATCGTGAACGAGATCGCCATCGGGTATGACAGCTTCGGACCCGAGGATGCGGAGCCGATATTGTTGATCTCTGGCCTTGGTACCCAGATGATCCGTTGGGCTGTTCCGTTTTGCACAGCGCTGGCGTCGCACGGCTACCGGGTCCGTTTCGACAATCGCGACCTCGGCCTCTCGACGCATCTCGACGAGGCGCCGCCAGGCTCATCAGCGGAGGTGGGTTTACGTTCGACGAAGCTGCCCAGCGTGACGGGGCGCTTGCCGAGCTACGGCGAGCCTACGATCCGGCCGGGTTCGGCCGGCAGATCGCAGCCATCGCCGCTGCCGGCGATTGCCGCAAATTCCTGGCTGATATCAGCGCCCCAACGCTGGTCGTGCACGGATCAAACGACCGACTGATTCCGCCTCAAGCGGGCAAGGACACCGCAGCGAACATCAAGGGTGCGGAATGGTTGGTCATCCCTGGTATGGGTCACGAGATTCCTCCCGCTTTGTACGAGACAGTTGCCGCCGCCATCGCCCGCAATGCCCGCCGCGCAAGGCGGATCGGAAAATAACGCCGGTTGATCCCGATGAAGTGACCCGCTAGGCTGGTTGAAATGATAGTGATCATATAAGAAACCTTGAGGGGAGACCGCCGTGAATATCAATCCGCAATTCATGTTCGATTTCGGCAGCCCCAATGCTTTCCTCAGTCACGAGGCGATCCCGGCGATCGAAAAGCGCGCGAACGTGAAATTCGAATATGTGCCGGTCCTGCTCGGCGGCATCTTCAAGGCCACCAACAACAAGTCGCCGGCCGAGACGCTCGCCGGCGTCAAGAACAAGCGCGAATTCCATGCGCTGGAGACCGAACGCTTCGTCAAACGCTTCAACGTCAAGCCCTATACCTGGAATCCATTTTTCCCGATCAACACGCTGAACCTGATGCGCGCCGCGGTCGCCGCCCAGTCCGAGGGCGTATTCGCTGAATACGTCGAGGCGGCATTTCATCACATGTGGGTCGAGCCGAAGAAGATGGACGATCCGGAAGTAGCCGCGAAGGCGCTCGCTTCAGCTGGCCTCGACGCAGCCAAACTGCTGGCTCGTTCGCAGGACGCCGACGTCAAAGCGAAGCTGATCGAGAACACGCAAGGGGCCGTCGAACGCGGTGCGTTCGGCTCGCCGACCTTCTTCGTCGGCAAGGAGATGTTCTTCGGCAAGGAGCAGTTGCGCGAAGTCGAGGAGATGGTGGCGGGGAGATAATCACAACCGTCATTGCGAGCGAAGCGAAGCAATCCATTCTGCCGTTTGGTCCCGCAGTGGATTGCTTCGTCGCTGTGCTCCTCGCAATGACGGAGTAAGGAGCATCAAATGCAAAAGCGAAACGCAACCTGCGCGGTGATCGGCGCCGGCGACTATATCGGCGGCGAGATTGCCAAGAAATTCGCCGCCGAGGGCTTTACCATATTCGCCGGCCGGCGCGACGGCGCCAAGCTCGAGCCGCTGGTCAAGGAGATCGAAGCCGCCGGCGGATCGATCGTGGCGCGCACGCTCGATGCGCGCAAGGAGGATGAGGTCGCAGCCTTCCTCAATGACGCCGACAAGCACGCGCCGCTGGAGGTCTGCATCTTCAATGTCGGCGCCAACGTCAATTTCTCGATTTTGGAGACCACCGACCGCGTGTTCCGAAAGGTCTGGGAAATGGCCTGCTGGGCCGGTTTTCTCGCGGGGCGCGAATCGGCGCGGCTGATGCTGCCGCGCGGCCAGGGCAATATCTTCTTCACCGGCGCGACCGCGTCCTTGCGCGGCGGCAGCGGCTTTGCCGCCTTTGCCAGCGCGAAATTCGGCCTGCGCGCGGTGGCGCAGGCGATGGCGCGCGAGTTGGGCCCGAAGAACATCCACGTCGCGCATTTGATCATCGATTCCGGCGTCGATACGGCCTGGGTGCGCGAGCGGCGCGAAAAGCTGTGGGGCAAGGAAGCGCTCGACAATCCCGATCTGCTGATGCCGCCGGCGTCGGTGGCGGCGTCGTACTGGCAGCTCTACCAGCAGCCGCGCAGCGCCTGGACCTTCGAGCTCGAAATTCGGCCGTTTGGCGAGAAGTGGTGACGAGGGCGAATGGTGAGTAGCGAATAGCGAATGACAGGTAACGAATATGGGGCCTTCCCTACTCGCCATTCGCCACTCACTATTCGCTATTGAAGAACAACAAACAGGATCCAGACAATGCGCGTTCTCGTGGTCGGCGCCGGAGCGATCGGCGGATATTTCGGCGGCCGGATGCTACAGGCCAGCCGCGACATCACGTTTCTGGTCCGCCCCAAACGCGCGTCGGAACTGGCGAGCGCCGGCCTCGTCATCAAGAGTCCGAACGGCGACGTGACGCTGAAGAACCCGCCGGCGGTGCAGGCAGACAAGCTCTCCGAAAAATTCGATGTGGTTTTGCTGAGCTGCAAGGCGTTCGATCTCGAGGACGCGATCAAATCGTTTGCGCCGGCGGTCGGACCAAAGACCTCGATCATCCCGCTGCTCAACGGCATGCTGCATCTCGACGTGCTCGACTGGAAATTCGGCCCCGAGCGGGTGCTCGGCGGGCTCTGCGCGGTAGCGGCAACGCTCAATGAGGCGCGCGAGGTGGTGCAGCTCGCGCCGATGCAGTCGCTCAATTTCGGCGAACGCAGCGGCGGGATGTCGGATCGGGTGCGCGCCATCGCGGAGGTTTTTTCCAGCATCACGGGCGCGTCCGCAAGCGAACACATCATGCAGGACATGTGGGAGAAGTGGGTGTTCCTCGCTTCGCTCGCGGCCTCCACCAGCCTGATGCGAACTTCGGTCGGCAATATCCTGGCCGCACCCGGCGGCAAGGATTTTCTGCTCGGCATCCTCGACGAAAACAGCGCGATCGCGGCCGCGGCCGGTTACGCACCCGGCGGGCCGTTCTTCCAGCGCACCCGTGGGCTCCTGACCGCCGAAGGCTCACCGCTGACCGCATCGATGTTCCGCGACATCAAGGCAGGGCTCCCAGTCGAGGCCGATCATGTGATCGGCGATTTGATCGTGCGCGCGGATGCCGCGATGATAGCGGTGCCGAGGCTGCGCATCGCCTACACGCATCTCAAGGCCTATGAGAAACAGCGGGGGTAACTTGCCCTCCCCTGGAGCAGTTGGCGAATAGCGAGTGGCGAATGGCGACGAGAAGCGCTCTGTCACTATTCGCCACTCCCTATTCGCTATTCGCCACCTCAGAGATGGGCAAGATAATGCGCGAGCGCTTCGATCTCTTCCTCGCTCAGGGGATAAGCGACATCCGCCATCGCGGCCTGGCCGCCGCCGGAGCGCACGCCCGATTTATAGTCGTGCAGCGCTTTGAGGAGATATTCCTCGCGCTGGCCCGCGATGCGCGCGACCGCCTTGGTGCCGGCATAAGTATCGGTGTGGCATGACGCGCAGCGTCGGCCTGCGGCCGCCTGCTTGCCCTTCTCGGACAAATCCGGATTGTCGTCCTTCGGGCCCTTGGGTGGCGTCAGCGAAGCGAAGTAGGCGCCGAGATTGCGGATGTCTTCGTTGTTGAGCTGCTCGACGATCGGCTGCATCTGCTCGTTCTTGCGCGCGCCGGCGCGGAAATACACTAGCTGCCACTGGATGAACTGATCGAGCTGGCCGGCCAGCGAGGGGATGTTCTCGGTTTTCGAGATGCCGTCATCGCCGTGACAGCCGACGCACATCTCGGCCTTTTGCTTGCCGGCGGCGAGATCGGCAGCGTGGGCGAACGAACCCCAGGCGATGACGGACAGCAGTGTCCCGACTAACGCAATCCGCATTCCATGACGCCTTCTTGTTGCTGGATGCCCGGATCATCCCCGATCAAGTCGGGGACGGGCGTCCGGACATGACGGGCGTGTTCCATCGTTCGTTTGTCAAAATAAAGAGGCCGCGGATGCCCTGGGGCAACCGCAGCCTCCGTTGGTTCAAGCCTTACTTCTTGTAGCTGATGCGGTAGATCGCACCGGCCCAGTCATCGGCGACGAGGATCGAACCGTCCTTGTCGAGCAGGATATCGGCGGGACGGCCGAGATAGCCCTGGTCGCCCTCGATCCAGCCGGAAGCGAGCACTTCCTGCTTGGGGTTCTTGCCGTCGGGACCGACGATCACGCGAACGATCCGCCCACCCTGATATTTATGCCGATTCCACGAGCCGTGTTCGGCGATCAGGATCGAGTTCTTGTACTCGGCCGGGAATTGATTGCCGGTATAGAACTTCATGCCGAGCGGAGCCACGTGGGCGCCGAGATTGAGCACCGGCGGGGTGAATTCCGAGCATTTGTGACCCATCGCGAATTTCGTATCTGGCAGGTTGCCCTGGTGGCAGTAGGGATAACCAAAATGCTCGCCGATCTTCGAGATCATGTTGAGCTTGTCGCTCGGCAGATCGTCGCTGACCCAGTCGCGGGCGTTTTCGGTGAACCAGTATTTGCCGCTGCGCGGATCGACGTCGCCGCCGACGCTGTTGCGGACGCCGAGCGCATAGATTTCGGCGTTGCCGGTCTTGGGATCGACGCGGCGGATCTGCGACACGTTGGTCGGGGGAATGCCGATGTTGAAGGGAGGCCCGAACGGGATGTAGAACCGGCCGTCCTTGTCGGCCGCAAGATATTTCCAGCCATGCGCGGCGTAGGACGGCATGTCGTCATACACCACCTTGCCGTCGCCGAGCTTGTCGAGATTGGCTTCGGCGTTGTCGTATCGGATCAGCTTGTCGACGGCGATGACGTAGAGCGCGCCGTCGCGGAAGGCGAGGCCGGTCGGCATATTGAGGCCCTTGAGGATGGTCTTGACCTCTTTCTTGCCGCCATTGTCCTTGATCGCATAGACGTTGCCGAGGCCGAACGAGCCGACGAACAGCGTGCCCTTGTCGCCCCAGGCCATCTGCCGCGCCGCCAATACGTTCGAGGCGTAGACCTCGATCTTGAAGCCCGCCGGCAGCTTGATCTTCTTCATCATGGTCGCGAGTTCGGCGTCCGACGAACCGGTCGGCGGGCCGTTGGGTGGCGCGAGGCCCTTCTGGGCCTCGGTCTCATCGCCGAGGAACCAGTCGTCCGGCGGATGGGTCCAGAATTCCTTGGTTCCGGACTCGTATTTCTTCAGCGGTTTTTGCGCCTGCGCGTTGGCCTGGCTGGCCCCCGCGAGAAGCGCGAAGGCTGCGAGCGCAAGAATAGATCGATTGAAAGCCGGTTTCATCGCGTCACTCCCTGTGCAGCCTGGCGGCTGCGCTGTTATTGATTTTGAACGAGACGAGGGTTGGTGGGTTTGGGTCAGATGGGTCAGACTGGAAAATGGTAGCACATCCAATGCGGGAGAGAAGCGTAGGTCACGGCGTCTTTGTCAGGTCAAAACAAATTGAGAAGAAATTTTCTTGCGCGGGTTTTGTTTGAGACGGTCTTGTGTCGCTGCAGCGCAATATTCGTGCGAAGCGAACGCCCGTTGTTGCCGCTTCGGTAGGCAGGCTTTCACACCGGGAGACGAACCATGCGTGTTTTTGCTCTCGGTGGGACGGGCTCAATCGGCTCCGCCGTGGTGCGAGAGCTGATCGCGCGCGGGCACGACGTCTACGGCCTGGCCCGATCGCAGACGTCAGCCGCAACGCTTGATCAATATGGCGCCACGCCGATCGCCGGCGACATCACTTCGCCCGAGCCGTGGGCCGCAAAACTCCCGCAGATCGAAGCGGTCGTTCACGCGGCCTGCGATTTCAATACCGGGATGGGCGCGATCGACCGTCATCTGCTCGACGTTCTCTTGCCCAGACTAGCCGCGCAGCCGACGAAGGTGCGCGTCATCTACACCGGCGGCGGCTGGCTGTACGGCGCGACCGGCGATGTCGTCGCGACCGAGGAAACACCGTTCCGGCCGCTGCCCGCGTTCGCCTGGATGGTGCCGCAGCTGCAGCGCGTGCTCACCTCGCCGGACGTCGATGGCATCGTCATTCACCCCGCGATGGTCTATGCGGCCGGCGGCGGCGTTTTCCAACGCTTCGTCCGCGAGGCAAACGAACGCGAGACGATCCGCGTGGTGGCGAGCGAAGCCGTGCGCTGGCCGCTCGTGCACAGCAAAGATCTCGCAAAGCTCTACGCGCTGGCCATCGAGCGCGCGCCGGTGCGATCCAGCTATATCGGTTCAGCCATCGATGGATTTCCCGTCGGCCGCATCGCCCGCGCCTTCGCCAGGCGATGTGGCAGCCACGATCAACAGCCGCAAATCATCTCCGCGGACGCGATCGCAGCTGAACTCGGCGAATGGGCCAGAGGCTATGGGCTCGATCAGCAGTTGAGTGGCGTGAAAGCGGAACGCGAACTCGGCTGGCGGCCGATGCATCTCGATCCCGAAGCCGAGATCGCAGCGCTCCCTTGAAGGCGCGCCCCAAAAACAAAAGCCCGCTTGTCGGCGGGCCTTCGTCAACACATCAGCTCGGCTGGCGGAAAAATCTGGAGCGGGCGAAGGGGCTCGAACCCTCGACCCCGACCTTGGCAAGGTCGTGCTCTACCACTGAGCTACACCCGCATCCGAGAAGGCGGCGATCGCGCGCCGACAACGGCGCAAGCTATGCCAAAAGCGGCCCGCGAATGCAACAGCCGCACGCGGTCCGAACCCGGCAATAAAGCCGGATTATCCTAACAATTAGGGACGAATCGGCCCGAAACGAGGCCGTGCGGCGAATTATTCCCGCGCCCCGGCGCCGGCCTACGGCAACCCGTGCTTCACCCCGCCAGCGTGTCGCGCAGCGATTCGAGCCATTTCTCGAATGAACCCTGCAAGGTCCCGGTCAGTTCGGAGCGCTGGGCGGCCTCGCAATCGAAGGTCGCCCACCATTCGACGAAGGCCCGATCGCCGTCGATCACGGGTGTAACCCGCAAAGTGGCCTGAAAACCGGTCACCGGCAGCGTCGGCGCGCCGGCGAACTCGTAAGTTTGGGAACGCTCCACGTCCGATTGTGCCAATAGCCGCTGCCGGATCCGGCGCTCCCGATAGAGCACGTTGCGCACCGCCCCGATGCTGTCGCCGGATTTGCCGTCCTCGATCGCGCTCTCGCCGGCACCGCCGACCCAGACCGGATAATTGTTGAAATCGCGGATGATTTTCCAGACCTCGGCAGCCTTCTGCTCGAACACGGTGCTGTAATAGGCTTTTGCCATCTTTCGCTTCCTTCCCTGGCTGTGCGCCACCGACCATGCGACACCGGAAAGGCCGGACCCACCCGATCTCCGATGGAACGGAACGGCCGGGAACCGATTGAAATTTGCGGCCCGACCGCCATTTAGCTGGACAGACGCTCTGAACCGGCCCTTCTAGCCGTGCTAGAACGGGCCAAATTTCCAAAACCACTTTCTCAAGGCGAGGACACCGTGACCATAGTTGAGCAGGGCGGCGCCCCGGTACCGCAGGCAGCACCCGATCTAATCAAGGAGACGACCACCCAGACCTTCGTCAAGGATGTGATCGAGGAATCCAAGCGCCAGCCGGTGCTGATCGACTTCTGGGCGCCGTGGTGCGGGCCGTGCCGTCAACTCACGCCGATCCTCGAAAAGGCCGTCCGCAACGCCAAGGGCCGGGTCAAGCTGGTCAAGATGAACATCGACGATCATCCGGCGATCCCCGGCCAGATGGGGATCCAGTCGATCCCGGCCGTGATCGCCTTCGTCAACGGCCAGCCCGCCGACGGCTTCATGGGCGCGGTGCCGGAGAGCCAGGTCAATGCCTTCATCGACAAACTGACGAAGGGCATGCCGGCTGCCGGCGAGCCTGACATCGCGGATATCCTCAAGGAGGCCGACGCCGTGCTGGCGGAAGGCGATGCCGCGTCCGCAGCCCAGATCTATGCCGAGGTGCTGGCGGTCGACGCCACCAATATCGCAGCGTTGGCGGGGCTTGCGAAATGCTACGTGACGACGGGCGCGGTCGAGCAGGCCAAGCAGACGCTGGCCATGGTGCCGGAATCCAAACGCAACGATGCCGCGGTGAAGGCGGTGCAGGCATCGATCGATCTCGCCGAGCAGGCGCAGGCAGTCGGTCCGGTGACTGAGCTGGAACAGAAAGTCGCCGCAGACCCGCTCGATCATCAGGCGCGATTCGATCTGGCGACCGCACTCAACGCCATCGGCAAACGCGTTGAGGCGACCGAGCAATTGCTCGCGATCGTCAAACGCGACCGTAAATGGAACGATGACGGCGCCCGCAAGCAGCTCGTGCAGTTCTTCGAGGCATGGGGCGGGATGGATGAGGCGACCGTCGAGGGACGCAAGCGGTTGTCGACCGTTCTCTTCTCATAAGCGCCACATGCCGTAACAACCGGGACCGCCGATGCCGATCAATGCCGAATATCGCGGACCCGGCGAGCTTCCCGAAGTGATCGCGGTGTTTCCGCTGCCGGGCGCGTTGCTGCTGCCGCGCGGCCAAATGCCACTCAACATCTTCGAGCCGCGCTATCTGGCGATGGTCGACGACGCGCTGCGCGACGGCCACCGCCTGATCGGAATGATCCAGCCGGACGTGACCCACTCCCACAGTGAGGACAGGCCGGTGCTGTTCCGCGTCGGCTGCGCCGGGCGCATCACCCAGCTCGCCGAATCCGGCGACGGCCGCTACATCCTCGAACTCACCGGCGTCGCGCGCTTCAAGGTGGTGGAGGAACTGACCACGCTGACCGCGTACCGGCAATGCAAGGTGGATTTCTTTTCCTACACCGACGATTTCACCGCGCGCAAAGGCGAGCAGGCGGTGGACCGCCAGGCACTGCTCGAAGTGCTGACGGATTTTCTGAAGGCGAACAATCTGAAGGTCGATTGGGAAGGCATCGAGAGCGCGCCCAATGAGGCCCTCGTCAATGCGCTCGCGATGATGTCACCCTACGGCGCGGCGGAAAAGCAGGCGATGCTGGAAGCCCCCGATCTGAAGACCCGCGCGGAAATCCTGATCGCGGTGACCGAGATGGATCTCGCCAAGAAGCGCACCAGCGGCGATACCGGGCTGCAGTGAGTGTGGCGCGCCGGTTGACGGCGATCGTCACAGCGCGCCAATTCGGCTGAAGCCTTACGCAGCGTTTGCGGCTGCGTTGGCTTTCCGCCGCACCATTTGCGCGATCATGGAGCCCTGCACGGGCCGGCTGAAGTAATAGCCCTGCGTTTCAACGCACGCCTCGGCACGGAGGATATCCAGCTGCTCCTTCGTTTCAACTCCTTCGGCCGTCGTCGTCTTGCCGAGGCTGACGGCGAATCGAACCACGGCGCGCGCAATGAGGCGTGACTCCTCCCTTGAACTGGACAGTTCGCTGACGAAGCTGCGATCGATCTTGATCTTGTCGAACGGGAATTTTTGAAGAAAGCTCAGGGATGAATAGCCGGTGCCGAAATCGTCCAGGGCGATTCGCACACCGAGTTGGCGCAGCTGAGCGAGCGCCGCGAATACCGCTTCGCTGTCATGCATGATGACGGTCTCGGTTACCTCAAGCTCCAGTCTTTGCGGCGCAATTCCCGAATTCGCCATGGCGCCGACGATGACCGAAACCAGCTCTTTGCTCCTGAATTGAGCGGGAGACAGATTTATCGCGATCTTGAGATGGGCGGGCCATTTGACCGCCTCGGCACAGGCGGCCCTCAATATCCATTCCCCGAGAGGCACGATCAGGCCGGTTTCTTCCGCCAGCGGGATAAATTCGACAGGCGGGACCAGACCTCGCTGGGGATGATGCCAACGCAACAGCGCCTCAAAGCCGCTGACTGCGCCCGTTCCGACATTGACGAACGGCTGGTAGTAGAGCTCGAATTCGCCGTTGGCAAGTGCGTAGCGCATATCGCGCTCGAGGTTGCGCCGGGCATGCATGAGCTGGTCTAATTCCGGCTCGAAGAAACGGAACGCGCCACGTCCACCATTCTTGGCGGAATAGAGCGCGAGATCCGCGCTCTTCAAGATCTCGTCGGAATCGCTGCCATCGCGGGGCGCAATGGCAATGCCGATGCTTGTGTCTGCCGTCACTTGATGATGGCCAAGATCGAACGGTTCGCAAAGCGCCTTTCGAATTCTCTCGGCGAGAGCGATGGCCTCCACGACCGGATTTGTCACGTAGTCGATAACGGCAAACTCGTCGCCGCCCAGCCGGGCGATCAAGGTCGTTTCACTGGCGCATTCGAGCAAACGCGCGGCGACGGCCCGCAGCAGCGTGTCGCCTGCCGGATGTCCGAGCGTGTCGTTGACTTCCTTGAAGCGATCCAGATCGAGCATCAGCACCGCCAGGTTGGGTCCCCCACTGCGCGTGATTGCAAGGGCATGCTCCATGCGCTCCCTGAGCAGGACGCGATTTGGCAGGTCCGTCAGCGCGTCATGCTGCGCCATATAAGTGATCTTGGCTTCGGACCGCCGTTGCTCGGTGACGTCCAGGTGCGTAGCTACCCACCCGCCGCCGGCCATTGGCTGTCGCGTAACGCAGATCAGTCGACCATCCGCGAACTCGTCGATCCGGCTTGAAATGGCATCAGCCGGCAATGCACCCAGGGTCGAGATCAGCTGTTTCGCAGCGCTATCGCCGGTCTGTCCTTTGAGGATGCCGTTTGCGATGCGATGCTTGATGATTTCGTGGTGTGACGTCCCCGTCGTCAGCAATTCCGGCGGCAGCCGATACATCTTGGCGTAACGGTCATTGCACACGACAAGTCGCTTTTCTGCATCGAACATGCAGAGGCCCTCACCCATGTGATTGATGGCCGTATCCAGTCTGATTTTCTGTTCCTGCAATTCGCGTTGTGAGCCTTCGACCTGCTGCTGGGCGAGCGAAAGCTGGCTGATGATCTCTTCGAATTTGCGGGTTCGACTGGCAAGGCGGCGATCCGCAAGCACGCCAATGAGGCTCATTCCGAGCACCGATAGAGCCACGCCGGCAATCGCCAGGGCGAGGAAGGCGGGAGAAAGCGACAAGGTGTCGGGTGCCCGGGTGGGGTCGGGAACAATCTGTACCGCGCCCATTGCCGTGAAATGATGTGAGACAATTGCAAGCGTCAGGAAAAGCGCGGCTACAAGGGTCCCCAACCTGTCACTATGGCGCACCGCTATTGCGAGCGCGACATAGCCGAAGATCATTCCGAGAATGATGGATGCGAGCACAAGGTCAACCGACCACGTCACGCGGCCCGGCACTTCGAGAGCCCACATGCCAAGATAGTGCATACTGGCAATGCCGGCGCCGATAATTCCGCCGCCAATGGGCGCCCGCCACCGACCGGGACTGTTTGCGGCAAAGCCAAAACCAATGGAAGTCAACAGCATTGCCGTGGCGAGCGACAGTGCCGTCAAAACGATGCCGTAGCCGGTTGAAACGCCGGGCTCGTAGGCGAGCATGGCAACGAAATGCGTCGCCCAAATTCCGTATCCGATCGCAGCGCCGGCTATCGCAATCCAGATCAAGCGCGTTCTGGCCTGCGATGCTATTGCTCGATGAAAAATATTGACGGCAACGATACTTGCAACGAAGCAAACCAGACCAGCGAGCAGAACAAGCCGCCAGTCGTGCTGATCCGTAAGACATGCAAAAACGCGGAACATGTCATTGACCCATCGTGATTCCTTCCGACGATTATCCGATTGAGCTCTCTTCGCGTTTAATTTTCTGCAATTGTCGGTTGCGTGGTTATCGGCGCGTAAAGCTGATTGCATAGTCATGGCTGCAAACGTTCGCAATGCCCGCCATCGTGCATAACTCGGATCTCCATGGAGCCGCATCGAACTTGATGGACGGTTTCCGATTGAGAAAGCGGGCGCGAGCCCGCCGGGAAACTGCCCGTGATGCGAGCGACGTTCGACTGCGGGTCTAGGCGTCCACGCGGGCTAATATCCCGCCACCGCCATCGCCACCACCGCACTCATCGCGACCGAGCCGATATGCCAGCGGCGCAGCGCCCAGGCATTGGCGAAAGCCGCGAACGCGAACACGACGGCGAACGTGACGACGATCCAGTGACGGGCCGGCTCCGACGCCATCCAGGGCGCGGCGAGCAGCAAGACGCCGCCGCCGATCCACGCCACGGTCCCGGCGTGCCAGACCAGCCGGATCAGGGTGCGCAGCCGCGGCGGCTCGATGGTGACGCGGGCGAATACCTTGGTTTCGCTGAGCACGCCGTGGATCAACGAGACCGCGATCGCGGCCAGACCGGAACATTGCAGCAGGATATCGCGCATCGGGCTCCTCCATACACTACTGTATGGATATGGCGGCCGCGCTGGCGCCTGTCAATACATCTGTGTATGGTCGTGATGTCGCAGGAACAGACATGACCGATCAGCTCTCGGCCAAGGATTGGCTCGATCAGGGCCTCAAGACGCTCGCGAAAAACGGTTTTACGGCACTGAAGGCCGAGCCGCTGGCAAAGGCGATGGGAGTATCGCGCGGCAGCTTTTACTGGCATTTCGCCGATATCGGCGCCTTCCACAGCGCGATCCTGAAATATTGGCGCGAGGTCGCCGCCGAGCAGGTCATCGCCGGCCTCGAGGCGGCATCAAAAGACCGCGACGCGGTGGCGCTGCTGCTGCGCCGCGCCTTTTCCAGCACGCCGGCGCTGGAGAACGCGGTCCGCACCTGGGCCACCGTCGATCCCGTCGCTCGCGCCGCCGTGCAGGCGATCGATCAGCGGCGGCTGCGCTATATCGAAGTCCTGCTCAGGCGGTCCGGATTATCCGACGATGTGGCGCGCGCCCGGGCGCAAATCCTCTATTGGGCGTTTTTAGGCTTTGCCCTCTCGGAGCGGCCATTGCCGAAAGCGCGACAGCAGGCCGTGCTGGACCAATTGCTGCTGATGGCAGCGCGGTGACACCCTCCCGTCCAATATGCTACACGACCGGCGCCAACAGCATGATCCGGAAAAAAGTGGGGACCGGTTTTCCGAAAAAGACCATGCTCAAACAAAAAGCGAATGCGGGAGATCCACGCATGAATTCCTTGCCCGAACGCCTCGATAGCACCGTCGACCCCAAACTGCTGGAAATCCTGGTCTGCCCGATCACCAAGGGTCCGCTGGAATTCGATTCGACGCGCCAGGAACTGATCTCGCGCTCGGCCAAACTCGCTTATCCGATCCGCGACGGCATCCCGATCATGCTGCCGGAGGAGGCGCGCAAGATCGATTGAGGCCGGCATGTCTTTCCCCGTCATTGCGAGGAGCATGGCGACGAAGCAATCCATCTATCCGTTATGCCGCGCTATGGATTGCTTCGCGGAGCCTGTCATCGGGCGCGCATTCGCGCGACCCGTTGGCTCGCAATGACGGCTTAGAGACCCGTTGGGCGTCTCACAGCGCCTCGCCCTTCAACAGCCGCGGCACTGCGCCGGACAATCCCGCGGCCTGGCGGATCAACAGGTTTTTCAGCGGCGGCGCGCGATCGACCAGGCCCAATCCGATATCGCGCACGGTGCGCAGCAGCGTCGATTGGTTCGAGAACAGCAAGTTCAGCGAATTGGTGGCGAGCCCCATCGCCATGGTATCGAAGCGCCGCCAGCGCTGATAGCGGTCGAGCACATCGGCCTGACCGAGATCCATCCCGAGCCGCGCGGCATCGACCACCACTTCGGCCAGTGCTGCGACGTCCTTCAGGCCCATATTGAGCCCTTGGCCTGCGATCGGATGAATCACATGCGCGGCGTCGCCGATCAGCGCCAGCCGTTCGGCGATGAACGAACGCGCGACGAAATAGCCAAGCGGAAACGCGCGCGGCTTGTCCAGCGCCTTGATCTCGCCGAGATGCAGCCCAAAGCGCTGTTCGAGCTCGCCGTGGAATTCGTCATCGCTTAAGCCAACGATGCGGGAAGCTTCCTTGCGGTTCTCGGTCCACACCAGCGAGGAGCGGTTGCCCTTCAGCGGCAAAATCGCGAACGGACCTGCCGGGAGGAAATGTTCTTCGGCGCGGCCGTGATGATCGCGTTCGTGGCCGACGGTGACGACAATGCCTGACTGGTCGTAGTCCCAGCCATGGGTGGCGATCCCGGCGCGCTCGCGCAGCTTTGAACGCGCGCCGTCGGCGGCGACCAGCAAGGCCGCTTCGATGACATGGCCGTCGGCGAGCGTCACATCGACGCCCTCAGTGCGTGAATCGAATGTCGATACCGCGATGGCTCGAAGATCGACCCCCTCAGCCTCGGCGCGCGCGGCCAGCGCATCGATCAGATGACGGTTCTCGACCATATGCGCGAACGGTTCGCCGGGCTCGACATCGCCCGCGAAGGTCAAGAACACCGGGCGCGTGGCGTCTTGCAGCCTGGAATCGGTGACGACCATGTCCAAGATCGGTTGCGCGCCGTCCGCGACCTGATCCCAGACGCCGAGCGCCTCGAACAGCCGGCGGCAGGCCGCGACGATGGCGGTCGCACGCGGGTCGCGGCTCGGCCGCGTCGCCAATGCCGGATCGGCCACAATCACGGGAATTTCGGGACCCAAACCCTGACGCAGCGCCAGCGCCAGCGCCAAGCCGGCAAACGCGCCGCCACAAATCACAATGCTTCGCTGTGCCGGCATGCCAATTCCTTACTCGCTCACGCCATCAGACTAGGCTTGCTACCTGATAATAGCTGGGCGAAACAGGGCCGAGAAACAAGGTACTTAACTTCCCGGATCGTCAGGAAAACCGAAAGCGCCACCATGTCCAAAGGCTTGATTGACCTGATTTCCATCCTCGATCTCGAGCCGCTCGAGGTGAATCTGTTCCGCGGCAACAGCCCGAAGACGAGCTGGCAGCGGGTGTTCGGCGGCCAGGTGATCGGGCAGGCGATGGTGGCGGCATGCCGCACCGTCGAAGGCCGCCTGCCGCATTCGCTGCATTGCTATTTCATCCTGCCGGGCGACCCGCAGATCCCGATCATCTACGAGGTCGAGCGCCTGCGCGACGGCAAGAGCTATTCGACCCGCCGCGTCACCGCGATCCAGCACGGCAACGCCATCTTCTCGATCATGGTGTCGTTTCACGCCGAAGAGCAAGGCGCGTTCGACCATCAGGACAAGATGCCGGACGTGCCGCCGCCGGAAAAGCTCACCGCCGAAGAGGTGGCAAAACAGCCGATGTTCAAGGAGATGCCGGATTTCATCCGCCGCTATTACGAATCCGACCGGCCGATCGAATTGCGCCCGGTCGAGCTCGGCCGTTATTTCGGCCAGAAGATCGACGATGGCCTCATTCATGTCTGGATTCGCACCGCCGCAAAACTCCCCGACGATCCGGCGCTGCATATGTGCGCGCTGGCCTATGCGTCGGATTTTTCGCTGCTCGATGCGGTGATGGCGCGCTATGGCCGCACCCTGTTCGACCAGCGCATGATGCCGGCGAGCCTCGATCACGCGATGTGGTTTCACCGCCCGTTCCGCGCCGATGAATGGCTGCTTTACGCGCAGGATTCGCCGAGCGCGCAAGGCGGCCGCGGCTTGACCCGCGGCCTGATCTTCAAGCCCGACGGCACGCTGGTGGCATCCGTCGCACAGGAAGGCTCGGTGCGCGAACGCAAGTGAGCCACGTCAGGCGGTGGCGTGCGCGTCTCTCTCGACCAATACGATCTGCGACGCCAGCCAGCCGGCAAACCAGCGATATATCCATGGAATCGGGATGATGAAGATACAACCGATGAACATCACGATTGAACGCCAGAGAAATTCGAGGCCGGTGCTGTTGAAAATCACCTCGCGCCGCGTGCCGTCAATATGGCGGCACATCCAGCGTATTTGCGCCACGTAAACCCACGCCCAGCCGATAATGGTGATTAAGGAAATGACAACCAGCAGGCTGTAGCCAAAAAAGCCCCAGGGCGAGCCGGTGAATCGGAGGCCAAGTGGTTGGCCATCCGAACTGAGGTTCGCAACGAACCACTTGATCAGGAGGAAGTATAGCACGAACTCGACAACGCTTGTCGCGAGGTTGAGCGCCTGGGACTGCGTCCACGCCGCGACGATGGCGAGGACCACCCACGCATAGAGCCACATCAGGTCGATCGCCCGGCCCGTGAAGGCGAGATTGGGGCGCTGCGGAACACGCACGCAGGAAACGATCCACCGGAAATACATGAGGATGACCCACGGTGCAGGGATGACGAACACCAAGCCAATGATGAGAACAAGAGACCGCCAGGTGAAATCCCAGATTCCGAAGTCGATCGACAGTGGCCCGCCGCCGTAACCGCCGGCGCTCATCACCGGACCGCCGGCTTGGGAAACAGCCGGCGGCGCCGAACCGGCGGCGACCAGTCCCGGAACTTCGCCCGCTTTTTGCCAGCCGGCCATTCCCTCGGTCCAGACCAACGTATCCGCCCGCACGGTCCCCCTGCCGATCAGGTCGCGAAGCTGAGCCTCCGGGAAAGGACCCTTTTGCTGGCCTTCCGACGCATAAAACCAGGATTGGTTGGACATTTTATTTCCTTGAAATGCATGCGCGTGGCGAAAAACGAGCCAGCGGGACCGCTGGCGGACGAGGAAAGCCATATTCTGGCGGACGACCTTGTCCCGGTACAGTGATCGAGGTCACCGGCCGCACATGTTTTCCTCTTCAACTTGCAACTTTCTTGTGCCAATTGCCCAGAAAGATGCCAGATTTGGCCGGCGCCAAACACCCCCCGCGCGGCAGAAATCTTGAGAGAATGAAGGTCTGACCATGAAACTCGTCGTCGCAATCATCAAACCGTTCAAGCTGGACGAGGTGCGCCAGGCGCTGACCGCGATTGGCGTCCATGGCATGACCGTGACCGAGGTCAAGGGTTATGGCCGCCAGAAGGGCCACACCGAAATCTACCGTGGCGCCGAATATGTCGTGAATTTCCTGCCCAAGCTAAGAATCGAAATCGCGGTCGCCTCAGACATCGCCGACAAGGCGGTCGAGGTGATCACCGCGAAAGCGCGCACCGGCCAGATCGGCGATGGTAAGATCTTTGTCACGCCGATCGATCACGCTATCCGCATCCGCACCGGTGAGACCGACACCGACGCGCTCTAGATTTTCAAGTTCGACCCGCCGCTGGCAACGACGCCGGGCGCGCGGCAAAAACCACAACAGGCCGGGGAAGAATGATGGGGGCACGATCGTGTCGTGCGGCGATGTCTGCTGCGCCGATGAGCATCGCAATGATCTTCGCGTCGGGCGCGCCGGCGTTTGCTGAAACCTCCACCATCAACACCGCCGATACCGCCTGGATGATCGTCGCAACCGCGCTGGTGCTGATGATGACGATCCCGGGGCTGGCGCTGTTCTATTCCGGCATGGTGCGCAAGAAGAACGTGCTGGCGACGATGGCGCAAAGCCTGGCGGCGGTCGCGATCGTCTCCATCCTCTGGGTGGCATTCGGCTATTCGCTTGCCTTCGTGGGCGCTGGCGCCTGGATCGGCACGCTCGATCGCTGGTTCCTCGCCGGCATGACCATGGACAGTGTCAACCCGGCGGCGAAGACCATTCCGGAAGCGCTGTTCATGCTCTACCAGATGACGTTTGCGATCATCACGGTGGCGCTGGTGGCAGGCTCGGTCGCCGACCGGATGCGGTTTTCCGCGTTCCTGCTGTTCTCGATCGGCTGGTTCGTGTTCGTCTATGTGCCGCTCGCGCATTGGGTGTGGGGCGGCGGATTCCTGGCATCCATGGGCGTGCTGGATTTCGCCGGCGGCCTCGTCGTGCATCTTTCCGCCGGCGTTGGCGGACTTGTCGCCGCCAAGGTGATGGGCCGGCGCCACGGCTATGGCAGCGAAAACCTGTCGCCGTTCGATCTGTCGCTGGCGGTGGTCGGTACCGGCTTGCTGTGGGTCGGCTGGTTCGGATTCAACGGCGGCTCGGCGCTGGCTGCGAATTCGCGCGCGGTGATGGCGATCATCGCAACCCATCTCGCGGCTTGCGCCGGCGCGCTGACCTGGGGCGCGATCGAATGGGCGACGCGCCGCAAGCCGTCGGTGCTCGGCATGATTTCCGGCGCGGTCGCGGGCCTTGGCACGATCACGCCGGCTTCGGGCTTCGTCGCGCCCTGGCATGGCGTCATCATCGGCGTCGCCGCCGGCCTGATTTGCTTCTGGGCCTGCACCTGGCTGAAGCAACGTTTCGATTATGACGATTCGCTCGACGTGTTCGGCGTCCATGGCATTGGCGGAATGACGGGCACCTTGCTGGCCGGCGTTTTCGCGACCGCATCGATCGGCGGGACCGCCGGTCTGCTGGAGGGCCATTCGCAGCAACTGCTGGTCCAGCTCTATGGCGTCGCGGTCACCTTGGTGTGGTCGGGTGGCATGACCTATGCGCTGCTCAAGCTGGTCGGCGTGTTCGTACCGCTCCGGGTGTCGCTCCAGCAGGAGCTGGAGGGCCTCGATATTTCGCAGCACGGCGAGGCGCTGCAGTAATCCTTTATCTAAATACCGTCGCGCTGCCGCTGCACTGGGCAGGATTATGTCGGGAGTCTGGCGTGCCTACGTATTGACCATAGGTGGCTATGCTTTAGGCGCGACCGAATGGCACAGATTGGGCCAATTCACGAAAAGCGTGAAAAGGGCCGCATTCATAATCCGTTAGGGATCACGGCCGATCTGGCACGGCATTTGATTCTATGGGTCCGGCTGTGCCCGCGTAGTGAAACTTTCTCAGCGTGGTGAACCTCAGTCGAGAAAACACCCGGTCTGTCTGTACCGGGCCCAAGCGGGGATAGGACCCATGAAAATTGTTATGGCGATCATCAAGCCATTCAAGCTCGAAGAAGTCCGTGACGCCCTGACCGCCATTGGCGTTCACGGTCTAACGGTGACGGAAGTCAAAGGATATGGCCGGCAGAAAGGCCATACGGAAATCTATCGCGGCGCCGAATACGCCGTGAGCTTCCTGCCCAAGATCAAGATCGAGGTCGCTGTGGCCTCCGATCAGGTCGACAAGACCATCGACGCCATCACCGCCGCGGCCAAAACCGGGCAGATCGGCGACGGCAAGATCTTCGTCATCAACCTCGACCATGCGGTTCGCATCCGCACGGGTGAGGCGGATGCCGCGGCCCTTTGATTTCGCGCTCAACCTTACATTCAGGAGTAAAACAAATGACGTTCAAACGTCCCCATAGCGCGGGACTGGCGGCCCTCGCAGTCGGCCTTTTCGCTGCGACCGCTGCCTACGCCGAGCCAACCATCAACAAGGGCGACAACGCCTGGATGCTGACCTCGACGGTGCTGGTGCTGTTGATGACGATCCCCGGCCTTGCGCTGTTCTATGGCGGCCTCGTCCGCTCCAAGAACATGCTCTCGGTGCTGATGCAGGTGTTCTACACGGTCTGTGTCGTTACCGTGATCTGGGCGCTCTACGGCTACAGCCTCGCTTTCACCGGCGGGTCGGACTTCATCGGCGGCTTCTCCAAAGCCTTCCTGATGGGTGTGACGACGGACTCCAAGGCAGCGACCTTCAGCGTCGACGCCAACATCTCGGAGCTCGTCTACGTCTGCTTCCAGATGACCTTCGCGGCGATCACGCCGGCCCTCATCGTCGGCTCCTTTGCCGAACGCATGAAGTTCTCGGCAGTCGCCTTGTTCATCCCGCTCTGGGTCACCCTGATCTACTTCCCGATCGCGCACATGGTCTGGTACTGGGCTGGACCGGACGCGATCTCGGATGCGGTCAAGGCGATTGCGGCGGCTGGAACAGATGCAGCGGCGAAAGCCGCGGCCGAAGCCAAGCTTGCTGACGTCAATGCCGACGCCGGCTGGATCTTCAAGAAGGGCGCAATCGACTTCGCAGGCGGCACCGTGGTGCACATCAACGCCGGCATCGCCGGGTTCGTCGGTGCGCTCCTGATCGGCAAGCGTACCGGTTACGGCAAGGACCTGATGGCGCCGCACTCGCTGACCATGTCCATGATCGGCGCTTCGCTGCTCTGGGTCGGCTGGTTCGGCTTCAACGCCGGATCGAACCTCGAAGCCAACGGCGGCGCCGCGCTCGCCATGACCAACTCCTTCGTCGCGACGGCGGCGGCGGCGCTGGCCTGGATGTTCGCGGAGTGGATCGTCAAGGGCCATCCCTCGGTGCTCGGCGTGTTGTCGGGCGCGGTGGCGGGCCTCGTGGCGGTCACGCCGGCGGCCGGTTACGCCGGTCCGATGGGCGCGATCGTGCTCGGTCTCGTGGTCGGTGTGGTCTGCCTGTTCTTCTGCACCGTGGTGAAGAACGCGTTTGGCTATGACGACTCGCTCGACGTGTTCGGCGTCCACTGCATCGGCGGCATCATCGGCGCGCTCGGCACCGGCATCCTGGTGAACCCGGCGCTCGGCGGTGCCGGCATCATGGACTACACCACCGGCAAGGTGGCGGACTATGACCTCGTGGCACAGATGACCTCCCAAACCTGGGGCGTCTGCACCACGCTGGTGTGGTCGGGTATCGGCTCGGCGATCCTCTACAAGGTCGTCGACGTCATCGTCGGCCTGCGTGCCAATGTCGAGACCGAACGCGAAGGCCTCGACATCACCGAGCACACCGAGCGCGCTTACAACATGTAAGTTCTCCCGGGGCGCGATCCCGCAAGGGGTCGCGCCCAGAACTACGGTTCGGGCACATACCCGGCAATGCCCTGACCGTTGAGGGGCTCCAGCGCAAGTTGGAGCCCCTTTCTTTTTCAACAATAGGGATTGCCAAAGCGCTCCCGGTCCGTCGAAATGGCGGCAACCAATCAGGGAGAGCGTCATGAAACTCGAAGGCGGGTGCTATTGCGGCAAGGTGCGCTATGTGGCCGAGGGCGAGCCGATGATGAAGGCGCAATGCCATTGCCGCGAATGCCAGTACATCTCGGGCGGCTCGACCAACCTGTTCGTGCTGATGCCAGTCGACGGCTTCAAATATACCCAAGGGGCGCCCAAGCAATTTTCCCGCAGCGATCTGGAAAAGCCGGTGACGCGGGAATTCTGCGCCGAATGCGGCACCCACATGATCACCCGTCCGCGGGTCGCCCCGGCCGTCGTGGTGAAGGTCGGCACGCTGGATGATCCCGCACTGTTCGGCGGCCCGCAGATCGCGATCTACACCATCGACAAGCAGCCGTTCCACCACGTGCCCGAAGGCATGCCGGCCTTTGAGCGGCTGCCGCAGCGGTAGCGGCGGCGTCTGGCCCGCACAGCAGCCTCGCGATAACTTCAATTGGTCAAGCGATAACGGCGCAACTCGCTGGCGTCGAAAAAATGGACCGCTGGTGGCGATATGCTCATCGCGAGCCTGATCAATTCGGGATCGGCCCCCATCTGCGTGACATATTTCGCGAGGGTTTCGTTGGCCCGCTGCACCAGCACCGCGGGGAAATCACGGTCGCTTTCTTCACCTTCGGGCCGAAAGCGATGCACGCCGATACGCCCGCCCGTGACGCGCCGCGTTGCGCCACCGAGAAAGGCATAGACGCAGGCGGAAACGCACCGCGCGCCCTTGCCGACGATCACGGCGGTGTTGAACTCGCGAAACGCCGAACCGAGCTGCAGACTTCCCACCAGGTTGCCGCCGGGAGATGCGAGGCGCACGACGATCGGGTTTGGCGCAAGCCTGGCGGCGATGGCGCGAAAAGCGTCGGCGCTGTCGAGCGCGATCGTGCCCGCGGCCGCGATTTCGGCAGGGCATGAACCGCGGCAGTTGGGCGCAGCGGCGATGCGAAAACTCATCGCATCCTCCTGGGCCACAGCTACCGGCGGAAGAAATAGAGCGAGCAGCCCGACTAGGACTGCCGGCCAGCGTCTGGTGACCTTGAACCTCATCATTCCCTATCAGGAATGAGGGCGCAAAAATGCAACCCCATCCCTGGTCTCGTCGGCCTACCAGTTGACTTTGAGCCCGCCGGTCAGCGCGGAGTTATTGGTGCTGCGCGCGAACGTCGTCTCGCCCGTCAAATTGGCCGAAACATTTTTGCCCACCTGAACACTGACGCCGCCGGCAACCCGGCCGTAGGTTTCGTTCAGACTGGATACCGGGGTCGCGATCGTGAGCGCGAGCGCGTAGGTTTGCGCCGTGATCAACGTGCGGGCACCGCCATTGAAGTCGTGCTCGGCCGTGAGGTCGAGCCAAGGCGAAACCATCCACTTGTTCCACAGAAAAGACGAGCGGAATTCGACGCCGGCGCGACCCGTTGCGCCGTCCATATCCTGGCTACCCACCGACTGGTTGAGAATTGGATCGCCGGTTTCGGTGTAGGCATTGATGTGGGTGTGGCTATACGTGAAGCCGGCGATCGGTCCGACCTTGACCGACGAAGCGTTGAACGCACCTGAGCCGAGCGCGGCGACATCGAACAAATAGCCGGTCTTGCCCTGCACCACGACGGACGTCGCATCCGGAGAACCCGTGAGCGGTGTGATCAGGCCGGGCCGCGTGATCTTCAGGTTGTCGAGGCCGCCGGAGATCGCCAGATCGGCAAACCAGTTTCGGTTCGACCACGAGCCGTAGCCCGCGAACTGAAAGGCGTTCATGGTCATGCTGCCCCAGCCCTGGTTCACATTGGCCATGGCATTCGAATAGTTGAACGCCGCGCCGACGAGCAGGTTTGGCTGCACGCGATAGTCCGCGCCAATCGTCACGCCGCCAACGTTGTAGCCAATGCCGGCACCGCCGGCACGATCGGGGGTATCGCCGGTGGCATAGAGGCCATCGACATACACCGACAATGCACCGTAGGTGCCCGGCACCGCGGCCGGGGCCCTGCCCTTCACCGGCATATCGGCGCTGACGAGATCGCTCAACATGTCGCGGGAACGGTAATTATCCAGCCGACGCATGGTCGAGTTCGAGAAGGCCTGTCCGGTTTGATCGACCAGATCAGCCTGTCCCGCCAGCGTGAAGGGAGCAAGCAACTGGTTGGCGATCGCAGCGGCCAGCCACTCATGGTACCTGTAAGTCCAATGCAGGCCGTCTGGCGTGAAGAACTGGTTCTGCACGCTGAACGGCTGGGCGTTGAACGCCGCCGCGGAGCCGAATGTTCCGATGCCGTACGCATTGGGTGCGGTGCCGGCCGCCGTAAATCCATAGGCTGTGGGATTGGCGCGGATTTCGGTCACGAACAAATTGCTGTCGAAGTAGTGGATGTTCGCACCGGTGGACTGATGCAGCGCGACCAGATTCGGTAAAATCTGGGCGTTGGTCTGCAGCGCCGCCTGGGTGACCAGGGCCGGCACGTTGGTTGGCTTGAGCGTCGTGAAATTGGCGAACGTGCCGAGGTCGGCAAGACCGATGTAGACATAGTTGCGGGCGCCGAGCGCAATGTTTTGCCGCACCATCTCGGTCTGGTTGGTCACATTGATCGCGACGATCGAATCGACTTTGGCCTGGGTGTTGATGCCACTGACGTTGATATCGTTGATGCCCGACCATTGCACCGCGATGTCGCCAGGACGGTAAGTGCCGAACACTTTCTGGAATTCGACGACCTGCGGTTGCTGCGTGCAGGTTCCGTTCGGCGGTTGGCCGGCTGGCGCGGTGTTGAGCGTGCAGCCTGCCGGGCTGCCAGTTAGCGCCGTTGTGCTGGTCGAGCCGCCATCAGCCAGGTTGGTTGCAGTCGGGAACGAAGAGCCGCGGCCGTTAAGAGCCCCGATCGCCGGGGAAAACATCTCGATGTAGATGGCGTGGCCGTTGCTGTTCACTTCGGTGAAGACGCCACCGGGACTCGACGGCGCGTTGATGTTTCCATCGGCGCGCCGCGTGTTGGTTGAGCTCGAGCCGTATCCGAAGGTCCGGTCGAAGCCCGTGATGTTATGGATCGCCGCCTCTGGCTGCGCATTATTCGGCACGGTCACGGGATATTGGAGTGCGGTGGCGCCGTCTGCCGATCCAAATTGCGAGAAAATGTTTTGCGCATGTGCCTGCGCGGCGAACAGACCCAGACCCATCGCGACGACTGGCGCGAGTAAGTGCTTACGGAACATGTTACCTCCCTGGCTGCGGTTGTTTGCTTCGTCGCTTGCGCAAAGACTGCGTGCGGCGTTGCTCCTCAGCTCATCCCCGAATGAGTGCAACTAAAGTCGCGCGAGTCCGTGTTAATTCAGCAACAGGTAGAATTTCTTCAACTCAAAAAAGCCTTGATTTAGCCGTTGATCAATTTTAAATTGTTTTTTTTCAGCACACATCCTGGTCGACCGAAATTTCTTTGAGCTGAGATATGGATTGACGTTGGCGAACAGCGAGCAGGCCTAAGCAGGTTAGACGGACGCTTCGGCGCACGGCCGTGAGTTGATGGTAGTGCCCATGAAGCGCTGTAGCCCGGATGAAGCGCGGCGCAATCCTGGAACACCGTGCTTGGTCAAGACCCGGGATCTAGCTCTGCTCCATCCGGGCCAGGAGGCTAGCCCTCGCTTTCCGGTGCGATCAGCGTTACCGCCGGAAAGTAAGTTCGATAGCGTCGCGTATCGCGTGTGAGCAGCGGCAGCTCTTCAACCGCGGCATGAGCGCCAATGAAAAAATCCGGCAGCACGCCGGTGCGAACACCACTTGCATTGCGGTATTGGACGAAAGCTGCCCGCAAGAAACAGCGCCGCCCGTGGTATTTGCGTGAAGGTGATGCCCGCGTCTGTCAACGCAGACTCGAAATCCTCGATGCTTTGAAAGCAAATCGACATCTCGGCAAAGATGACATCATTGATTATCAACGGACCGTCCAGTTCGACCGATGGTTAATCGCGTCTTAACCTCGCCGTATCTATGGTGGTTTGATCGGTTTACGGTCGACCCCTTTTGTCGTTCGACCGCTTCGAAAGTGTTGGCGCTTCAGACATGGCAATGACCGCCTCTTCCGGCGTGGCGCAGGGCGCCGGCAACGCAGCTTCTAACGGTCAGGCCGAGCGTTCCCCGTTCGCCCGCACGACCGAGCTGCTGGCCCCCTATCAACCGGCTAAGCCCTTGATTACGCTATCATTGGGCGAGCCGCAGCACCCGATACCGGCGTTCGTCGGCCCGGTGCTGGCAAAACATATCGCCGATTTCGGCCGTTATCCGATGGCCAAGGGCATCGAGCCGTTCCGCCGGGCGGCGGCGAACTGGCTGTCGAGCCGGTTTCAGCTGCCGCGGCCGGTCGATCCCGAGAGCGAGATTCTGGTACTCAACGGCAGCCGCGAGGGCTTATTCTTTGCAGCCATCACCGCGGCGCGCTATGTCGGCGCGCGCAAGGGGCGGCCGGCGATCCTGATGCCCAACCCGTTCTATCCGGCCTATGGCGCCGGCGCCCGTGCCGCGGGCTGCGAACAGATCTATCTGCCGACCACGCTCGCCAACGGATTTCTGCCCGACCTCGACGCGCTGGACGAGGCCACGCTGGCGCGAACGGTCGCGATCTTCATCGCCTCGCCCGCCAATCCGCAAGGCTCGGTCGCCTCACGTGACTATTTCATTCGGCTCAAGCAACTCGCCGATCACTTCGGCTTCATGATCCTGAGCGACGAGTGCTATTCGGAGATCTACACCAGGCAAGCGCCTAGCAGCGCGCTGGAATGCGCTGGGCCTGACTTTACTAATGTCGTCGTGTTCCAATCGCTGTCGAAGCGATCCAACCTGCCCGGCATGCGCGTCGGCTTTGCCGCCGGCGACAAGAATTTTCTGGCCGCGTTTCACGAGTTGCGCAATGTCGCCGCCCCGCAAGTGCCGGTGCCGCTGCAGCATGTCGCGGTCGCGGCCTATAGCGACGAGACCCATGTCGAAGAGAACCGAAAACTTTACCGCATCAAGTTCGATCTCGCCGACCAGATCCTTGGGCCTCGCTACGGCTATGTCAGGCCGGCCGGCGGTTTCTGCGTCTGGCTCGATGTCGCAAAGCGCGGCGGCGACGAGGCGGCGGCGGTGAAACTCTATCGCGACGCCGGCGTGCGCGTGATCCCGGGAAGTTATCTGGCGCGGCAGCAGGACGACGGCTCCAACCCCGGCGCCGGCTATATCCGCCTTGCGCTGGTTTCCGACAGCGAATCAACGGCCGAGGCGTTGCACCGGCTGGTCGAAATTCTGGACTAATCGCAGGGCCCTAAATGAGCATGCCAGCGATCGAACGTGTCATCCCCCTGGTCGGCCAGTTGCCGGCCGCGATCCGCGACGCGCTGGCGCGGCGCCTGCGCGAGCTCGCAGGCCTCGGCCTGATCGCGCTGGCCGGCGTGACCGCGGCGGCGCTGATCACATGGTCGGTGCAGGATCCGAGTCTCAGCCACGCCACCTCGCGCGCCATCCGCAACGTCGTCGGCTATCCCGGCGCGATTGGCGCCGATCTGTTGATGCAGATCCTGGGGCTCGGCGCCATCATGCTGATCCTCCCCGTTGCAGTGTGGGGCTGGCGCATGCTGACCCACCGCACCTTCGACCGCGAAGCGTTGCGGCTCGGATGCTGGATCCTCTGCACGGTGATATCGGCGGGTTTTGCCAGCTGCTGGCCGCATGGCGGCGCCTGGCCGCTGCCGACGGGCCTGGGCGGCGTCGTCGGCGACGCGCTGGTGCGGGCGCCCGCGGTCGTGTTTGGCCCTGCGGGTTTCATCTACCGGCTCGTGCTCGGGCTGATGCTGTTTGCGGCCATGCTCGCGACCTTCCTGTTTGCGAGCGGCTGGGGTTCGCGCGCGCGCGATCAAGCGCTGACGCCGATCGAGGACGACGATGAACCGTTCGTCGAAGAGGACGATCGCAGCTCGGTCTCGCTCGGCTTTCTGTTCCACGCCTTCATGAGCACCAAAGCGCGGCTCGGATGGCTGTTGACATCCGCGTATCGCTCGCTGGTCGCGAGCGCGCCGCAGGGTCGGGCCACAGCCTTCGAGCGTCAGGAGCCCAGCCTCGGCCGCGCGGCACCATCCGTGATCCCGCGTGCCGACGAGGAATTCGACGACGATGTCGAAGCAGACGAGGACGAAGAAGAGGAAACACCCGCCGCCGCCCGCGCCCCGCGCAAGACGGCGGCGCCGCACCCGCGCAGATCGTCCGACCGATTCGAGCTGCCATCGGTAGCGGTTCTCACCGCCCCGAAAGCCACCGACCGCCAGCCGCTCAGCAAGGCCGAGCTCGAGGCCAATTCACGCGCGCTGGAAGGCGTGCTGCAGGATTTCGGCGTCCGCGGCGAAATCGTCAAAGCCCATCCCGGGCCGGTGGTGACGCTCTACGAACTCGAGCCCGCGCCCGGCATCAAATCGTCGCGCGTCATCGGACTTGCCGACGACATCGCGCGTTCGATGAGCGCGCTGTCGGCGCGCGTCGCCGTCGTCGCCGGCCGCAATGCGATCGGCATCGAATTACCGAATGCGCATCGCGAAAAGGTTTACTTGCGCGAACTCCTGACCGCCAGGGAGAGTGGCGAGTCCGTCGCCAAGCTGCCGCTCTGCCTCGGCAAGACCATCGGCGGCGACCCCGTCATCATCGATCTGGCGCGCACGCCGCATATGCTGATCGCCGGCACCACCGGCTCCGGCAAATCGGTCGCGATCAACACCATGATCCTCAGCCTGGTCTATCGGCTGCGCCCCGACCAGTGCCGCCTCATCATGGTCGATCCAAAAATGCTCGAGCTCTCGGTCTATGACGGCATCCCGCATCTGCTGACGCCGGTGGTGACCGACCCGAAGAAGGCCGTGGTCGCGCTGAAATGGGCGGTGCGCGAGATGGAAGAGCGCTACAAGAAAATGTCCAAGCTCGGCGTGCGCAACATCGACGGCTACAACGCGCGGCTGGTGGAAGCGCGATCCAGGGGGGAAGAGCTGACGCGGACGGTGCATACCGGCTTCGACAAGGAAACCGGCAAGGCGATCTACGAGGACGAGAAGCTCGATCTCGAGCCGCTGCCCTACATCGTCATCATCGTCGACGAGATGGCCGACCTGATGATGGTCGCCGGCAAGGATATCGAAGGCGCGGTGCAACGCCTGGCGCAAATGGCGCGCGCCGCGGGTCTGCATGTGATCCTCGCCACGCAACGGCCGTCGGTCGACGTCATCACCGGCACCATCAAGGCGAACTTTCCCACCCGCATCTCGTTTCAGGTCACCTCGAAAATCGACAGCCGCACCATTTTGGGCGAAATGGGCGCCGAGCAGCTGCTCGGACAAGGCGACATGCTCTATATGGCCGGCGGCGGACGCATCAGCCGCGTGCATGGACCTTTCGTCTCGGACGAAGAAGTCGAGAAGGTGGTGCGCCATCTCAAGTCGCAAGGCACCCCGGAATACCTCGAAGCGGTCACGGCGGAAGAGCCTGTTGACGAAGACGGCGCGGTGTTCGATTCCACCGGCATGGGCGCGGGCGAAGGCACCGATCTGTTTGCGCAGGCGGTGGCGATCGTCAAGCGCGACCGCAAGGCCTCCACCAGCTATATCCAGCGCCGGCTGCAGATCGGATATAACCGCGCCGCGTCGCTGATGGAGCGAATGGAACTCGAGGGCATCGTCGGACAGGCCAATCACGCCGGAAAGCGCGAAATTCTGGTCGAAGAAGAGGAAAGCCGCTTTTGAGAAGCCTTGTCAGGCTAAGAGATCGCCGAGATTGGCATGATATTTTCACGGAAAAACCATATCTCCTTTCGCCGAAACCACGATAAAATGGCCGAAAGCCGGGCAGGACGACGCATTGAATAGAGATCCGAACTTTCGAATGGCAAAGCGATTCACGATCGGCGTGCGCCGTGGTTTGGCGTTGCTGATCGCGGCATCCATCATCGGCGTCGCGACACCATCTATCGTGACATCTTCTGCTGCGCAGACCATTCCGATTCCGAAACCTGCGCCGAAGGGGCGCGACGCCCTCCAGATGAGCGCGTCGGACCCGCAGAGGGGCCCGACGACAACCGGGGCAACCCCGGCGCCACCGCCCAACCCGGTGATTCCCGATCCGCGCCGGAATCTTCCCGCCAATATTTTCGCGACCTTCGATGCCAATCAAAAGGCGCAAGCCGCCAAGGTAAGCTCCTATCTCTCGTCGCTGCAGACGCTGGTCGGAAATTTCGTCCAGGTCGGGCCTGACGGCAGCAGGACCAAGGGCGATTTTTACATCCAGAAGCCCGGCAAGGTGCGTTTCGAATATGAGGCGCCGAGCCCGATTGCGATCATCGCCGACGGATCGTCGGTGGCGGTGCGCGACCGCAAGCTTGCGACCCAGGACATCTATCCGCTGTCGCAGACGCCGCTGCGATATCTGCTGTCGGACCGCATCGATCTCTTGAAAGACACCAACGTCGTGAGCGTGACCGCCGACGACGTCTTCGTCAGCGTCACCATCGAGGAGAAGCAGGCGCTGATCGGCACCAGCCGCCTGATGCTGATGATCGGCGCCAAGGACGGCCAGCTCAAGCAGTGGACGGTGACCGATCCGCAAGGCTATGACACCACGGTTGCGGTCTACAATCTGGATTCCTCCAAGAAAGTCGATCCCAGCCTGTTCAAGATCGACTTCACCAACTACACCACCACGCCGCCGGGCTAGATCATCTTCAGGGCGTATGCTTTTCGCGCCGTCATCCTGAGGTGCGAGCCGACTTCGGCGAGCCTCGAAGGATGGCTACGGATCGGCTATCCATGTCTCGTCATCCTTCGAGGCGCGCAAGGCGCGCACCTCAGGATGACGTTGTCCTCCCGTCGCAAGGCACCTGTCCGAGATGCGCTTCTCCCTGACAACGTGGAACATCAATTCGGTGCGCCTGCGCATCGACCTCGTCGCCAAATTCCTCAAGGCGGTGAGGCCGGACGTGCTGTGCCTGCAGGAGACCAAATGCGTCGATGACGCATTTCCGCTGAAGCGATTCAGGCGCCTCGGCTATGAACACGTCGCGCTGAACGGGCAGAAGGGCTACCACGGCGTGGCCGTGATCTCGAAGCTGCCGTTCGAGACTACGGATATCCGCACCTTCTGCGACAACATCGATTCCCGGCATATCTCGGTGGCCTTCGGCAGCAAGGCGCAGCTGTCAAAACCGCTGGTGCTGCATAATTTCTATGTTCCGGCCGGCGGCGATATCCCGGATCCGGCGCTCAATCCAAAATTCGAGCACAAGCTCCGCTTCCTCGACGAGATGAAGGCCTGTGAGCCCTTACATCCGCGTGGTGACGACCGCCATATCCTGGTCGGCGATCTCAACGTCGCGCCGCATGAGAACGACGTGTGGTCGCACAAGCAGCTCTTGAAGGTGGTCTCGCACACGCCGGTCGAGACCGAAAAACTGCTCGCAGCCCAAGCCCATGGCGAATGGTTCGACATCGCGCGCGAGCGGATCCCGATGTCGGAAAAAATCTACACCTGGTGGAGCTATCGTGCCGCCGACTGGACCGTCGGCGACCGCGGCCGCAGGCTCGACCACATCTGGGTATCGCGCGCGCTGAAGGACAACGTCAGCGATTTCACGACAAACCTTATTAAGAAGTACCTTTTGGACTATACGCAAGAGTTCGCGCGTCAGCACATTAATCCTGCGTTAACTAAAAACTTTGCGATCCAACGGGCATATTTCAATTACGACACAGAAACCTGGGTGAGCAAGGCGTATCGGCTACCCGAATTATTAGGTGACTACGTCTTGTTGACTCCGCAAGACCTTCTTACAAAGGCTGACCTCTGGATAAATCAGCGTGACTTGATTGGAGATTATTCCGAGATTGTGGACAGCATTCACAATGTCCAGTTGCGCACTCAGATTAACAATTATTTCAGTCAGCAGTTGAGCATCATACTGGAGCAAAAAGAGAAGAAGCGTAGAGAAGCACTGGCCAAAAAAAGAAGAAGCACCAAGCCGATTCGTTTCTTCACACCCATTTCTATTCAGAACCAACGGACAGCTATGGGGCGGCTTTGAAAAGGGCACACTATTTGAAGGATGTCATCGAGCACAACGACGGGTGGCGAATCTTTTATGTCAATGGAAACCCCATAACCAGAGAAAAGGATATTCATGTCCTCTATCGGCTCACTTGGTTTGCGTCGGCTTTCGATGTAAACAGC
>Ga0137415_10000421_pt1 | contig 40278 bp, 33 predicted proteins | sample CZODoug3_1_1_16f_FD_183082 | JGI IMG/M metagenome (GOLD analysis project Ga0137415, IMG submission 183082) | Vadose zone soil fungal communities from Angelo Coast Range Reserve, California, USA - CZODoug3_1_1_16fungal (Hybrid Assembly) | ecosystem: Environmental > Terrestrial > Soil > Vadose...
TGGGCGTGTAGCTCAGCTGGGAGAGCACCTGCTTTGCAAGCAGGGGGTCGCCGGTTCGAGCCCGGCCACGTCCACCAATCGTTCCGCCGCGGTGCCGGTACCTCGACAGATATCGCACGGGATTTTGGAATACTCATCTACCGTACTTTTCGTAAAACTTATTTGTGAAGACCTCCTCGGGATCGTGAATGCGCTTGGCGGCGAAGAATTCGTCCACACGAGGATAGGCTTTTTGTAGCTGGTCTTTGGAATAGAAAAGCTGGTACGGGAGATAGTACGTGCCATTGAGGCCGAGAGCGAGATCGATCAGGTCGACGGTCGTCTTTTGGAGGATCTCGGCTTCACGTTCATTGAATCTCTGATTGAAGTACAGGACGTAGGCAAACATGTCCTGCCGGGCATAATTCAAGGTGGTGATGTCGTCCTTCCGAACGATACGGATGGTCACATTAATGAGGTTGGCGCCATTGGATTCGACGACGTGGCGCAAGCCATCAATGAACTGCGGCATCTTATCGTGAGGAATGAAATATTCCTGGAGAATATCGGTGTCCGGCAGGCGGTTTTCCAGATAGTCCATCGAGTCGTACATTTCCTGATTGCGGGAAACGAAACAGCCTTCTTCGCGGCTCATGGCCGTGTTGCGCGAAACGCATCTGTGAATGCGCGGCTCTCCGTATTTTTCCATGGTCCAGCGGAAACGGCGGCCTGCCGCGCCCGTTTTTGAGAAATTCATTACGAAGCGATTCAACCAGACATAGCCTGGCGGCTTAAGAGGGACGAGCGGAACGGGAGCATCTGCTTTCTCGTAGGTGTGAATCGCGGTTTCTCGCAAGAATGTTGACGGAGACATCGACAGGCGACCATAGGCCAACCCGATCCTCGGATTGCCGTCGACGTTTTGTTTAAAATAATCAGCAAAGTCTGTGTAGTCCATGTAGTGGGTCTTCCAAACATACATCTCGTTGTCGACCACATCGAGATCCACATCTAGAATCACGCCCATCAACCCATAGCCACCCAAGGCAAGATGAAACAGGTCGGTATTTTCCGTGGGGGAGCAATGCTTGATTTCTCCACTGCTCAGCAGAAGGTTGAAAGCGCGCACGGTAGGCGCGACTTGTCCAGGATCATGGGCGATGCCATGAGCGTTCACGCTAAGTGTGCCACCGATACTGAAGATGTTGATCGACTGCATGGCCTTTACCGCCAGACCGCGCGAATCCAAAAGCAATTGAACCTGCTTCCAGGTAGCGCCGGTCTGCGCGTTCAGGATCTTGTGCTCGCGGTCCAAGCGGAGTTGATTGAAGCCGCGCATGTCGAGAACGAGGCCGTCCTTGACGAAGGTGTGGCCACCCATGCTGTGGCGTGAACCAGCGGCGGTGACCTTGAGTTTATGTTCGCGCGCGAAGAGCACCGCGTTCTGAATGTCTTCAACGGAACTGACTTTAACTATGCCGTAGATCGCTGTCTTGTTCAGATGGCTGGCGTCATTGATAAATCCGCCCACTTGTTCAAAGGACGGCCGAGATGATGGGGGTGGTAGCGCGAGGGTGGTTGGCTTGACCTGATCGGAATTTGGTGGAAAAACGAAATCGGATTCTTTTTCTTTGCCAGGCGCCGCCGAATAGTCAAAGACTTTTTTTGCGGTAAGAATTAGAAGGGAGGCGACGAAGAACAACGCGGCCAGCCAGCGCTTGCCGGAGAGAGGCGATGTTATCTTTTGCATAAATTACGGGAAGAAGTTCCTCTCAAGAAGTATAGGAGGAACTATGCTGGCAAGGAGTTCCGCGAGAGATTCCGATGCCTAAAAAAATAACGACGATACAGAAGTGCGCGTGGGGATTTGCGGCGCTGTTTCTGGGTGTCTACCTGCTCGATTATGTGCCCGGCATCATGGACGCGAATGGTCTGATGTTCGGGTTGTTTCACATGACCCGGATAGTAGATCTGGGGCACCTAGCCGCCGGCGCGCTGGGAGTCATTGGCGCGTTAATTTCGGCACGGGCGGCACGTGCTTACTTTTACGTGCTCGGAATTTGGTATCTCATCGACGTACTGGTGTATTTTCTCTCGCACCTACAGCAGATATCCCTGAAGACGAATTTCCTTGTGAATTTGCCGCATATCCTGATTTTTATTGCAGCGTTCTGGATTGCCACGAGAGCAAGCCGTGAGCACGCGGAGGCCTGAGAGCGCATGCGCGCGGGCCTGAAGCGTTTCCTCAAACGCGCCCTCCTTGTCCTATCCATTGCGTTGGGCTGCTTTGTCCTATTCGTGGCGGTGTTTTGGCTGAAATGTGCTTTCGTGAGGCCCGCCGTTCCCCCGCCCGGGGTGACGGTCAGCACTGGTGCCAATCAAGCCGGCAGTCTCGATACTAAGGGTAAGCGGCCGATCGAAGATTCGTATTTTTCCTATCCCGAATGGTACATCGTATGGAGCTATGAGGAGCGCGCGCAGTACTTGGCGAAAAACCTGCCGAGCGGTTTCCCATACTTTGCTTCTATCGGCCACTACTGGCGCTCGTACTGTTTCATTTGTGGCTTAACGCAGAGCCGGCATCAATTCAATTTCGGGGATCATCTGAGTTCGTTTGTGCTGGGCGGCAGCTTGGCGCTGGAATACGCAATTCGCGGCGCATACGAGCAGAGCGTTGGACGCTTGAGTGAATGGACCAGTTCGCACGAACTGGTTGAGGAGGACGCGTACGCCGCTCGAGTGGCTAGAGAATACGCCGATTTTGTATATGTTAGGCCGTTCTACGAATTTGGCTTCGCGCATGCGTTAAAGGAACTTTGGAAGGAAACAAGCTTTTGGGGTAAGCACCCCATTCGCAAGTGGGAACGGAAGTTCATTTTGAGTGTCGACTATGGCTTGGAAGCGGTCTATGCAGGCGTTCTCCGGACGGCCAGTCATGTGACTTATGGGGTGGAGTCGGCCGACACCTATGCATGGATCGAGAACGCACCGGAGGCAGTATTCCAGGAATTTCCGCGCATCCAGAAAGTAAAGGGTGTCGGCGCTCTTTCTGCCGTTGTCATTATTCCGCGGTATCAAGAGTTCACCGACACAGCAGTGAAACTGACGAGTCATGGGGTTCGTTTTGTGCTGATTGCAGGTAACGACGAAATCATGCTAACGGTGCTTGCGCCGGAAGGCTGGTGGTACGATTTGCCGGTCGGCGAGGCCAGCCTCCTCTTTACGGAGCGGTTGATGACGCAGCCGGGTACACAGCGATTCGCCATCGAGTGCCCAGTGCGCTCGCTTCATCTGGTACTGAATGACGCAGTTGCCCGCGGAATAAGAATTGAGCACATTTACGATTACTGACCCACGCCGCGCAAGTTCAGAGGGAGTTTGACTTTGTTTCTTCGGGCCCTCTAACATGACCGCGAAGAAAGCCGCGCAACGAGCTTTTTGAATTCCGTCAGCCCGCAAGAAAATGAAAGGTGGTCCGGGATGAAGAGTTTGCGAGTCCTTGGAATGGCCAGTGCATGCCTCGCGTTTGGAATTAGCGCCGGCTGCAAGGCCCCAGCGGCCGAGACGGCAACAAAACCCGGCGACGTGACCGAGTCGCGTGTAGCGTCAGAATCATCGGGCGGGGCGAACTGGCTCCTGAATGGGCGCACATTTGACGAAGCGCACTTTAGCCCGCTCAAGCAGATCACGGATAAAAACGTGAATGGCCTCGGACTCGCATGGTATCTGGATATTGAGGGTGCGATGGGTGTGGTGGCGGAACCAATCGTTGTGGATGGAGTGATTTACGTCAGTGCGCCGCAGTCGCGCGTGTATGCGGTGGACGCCGTTTCCGGAAAAGTGATCTGGAAATTCGATCCGCATGTGCGGCTGAACATGGCGATCAACGGTTCGTACTCGGCGCGCGTTAACGCCGGGGTTGCCGTGTGGGAAGGAAAAGTCTACGTGGGCACCGGCGATTGCCGGCTGATCGCTATCGATGCCGCAGCAGGCAAGCAGTTGTGGGAGGCTACCGTTTGCGAGCCGACGCAAACCGGAGTCACCGGAGCACCGCACATCGCCAAGGGCAAAGTCTTGATGGGGTACAACGGGTCGGACGATGGCGTGCGCGGCGCCCTGGCTGCCTACGACGCAAATACAGGGAAAGAAGTGTGGCGCTTCTGGACCGTCCCGGGTGATCCATCAAAACCGTTTGAAACGAAAGCGCTGGAAATGGCGGCGAAGACATGGTCTGGGAAGGATTCATGGAGAATCGGCGGGGGCGACGCCTGGAATGCGATTACGTACGACGAAGCCTCAGGCTTGGTCATTTTCGGCACGGCAGGCGCGGGGGTCGACTACGGAGAGCTGTCCTCTATTAAGGTCAGCGGAGATAAGCTGTTTTCGGGATGCGTTATCGCGCTGAACGTGGACACCGGCGAGTACGCCTGGCATTTCCAGACAAGTTCGCCTGGAATGCAAACGGAAAACAATCACATTTTGATGGCGGACCTCACCATCAACGGCGAGAAGCGTCACGTAGCAATGACCGCGCCAAAGAACGGATTCTTCTATGTGCTGGATGCCAAGACCGGCAAGCTTATTTCCGCAAAGCCGCTGGTGAAAACGGTTTGGGCGAGCGCGTATGACTTGCAGACAAGCAAGGCGATCGAGACTCCCAAATCCGCGGGTGGCGGCCGCCAATGGACCGTGCACAACTGGTGGCCAATGAGCTACAACGCGCAGACTGGTTTGGTTTATGTCCCGACGACGGACCGACGCGCGGACGCCAAAGCTGCGGTCCAATCAGGAGAAAGCGGGGCAGGCCTCATGGGGCGGCTGATCGCATGGGATCCGGTCACCCAGTCGGCACGCTGGTCAGTGGAAGAGCAGATCGCAACCAATGGTGGAGTGCTGTCGACGGCGGGGAATCTGGTGTTTCAGGGCCAGGGCACAGGAGAGTTCGCGGCCTACGCAGCCGACAGCGGAAACAAACTGTGGTCAATCAAGACCGGCTCAGCGATTGAATCCATTCCGGTAACATTTTCGGTGAAGGACGAACAGTACGTCATCACCCCGGTCGGCTGGGGCTCAGGCTCGCGACTGTTTGCGCCCGCGCGCACCATGGTCACTCCCGAATCGGCACGCGGCCCGGTTCGGCTGCTGGCCTTTAAGCTCGGTGCGACGGCAACGTACACCGCTCCACCCGTCGTAATTCCGCCAGTCCCTGAGCCGCCAAAGCTGACGGCCAGCAAGGAGACCATTCACAAAGGCGAGGTTCTATACCAAAAATTTGTTTGCGATGGCTGCCATTCGCCAGGTACCGACGGCAGTCTTGCGTGGGTGCTCGACGGCGCGATTCCCGACCTGCGCTACATGCCCGCGGATGTTCACAAGGATTGGTACGCAATTGTCCTGGGCGGCTCGCATTGGGACAAAGGCATGCCGGGTTTTGCCGATCCTCCGAAGTTTGCGTTTCCGAACGCTAAGATGACGGTGCAGGATGCGGACGCGATTCACGCCTACGTCATCGCGCAATCCTGGAAAGCGTACCGAGGCGAACAACAAGCAGCGCACAACAAGCGAGAGAACTACTAGACCCTCCAAAATTGCGCCGCAGGCTACAATGGGATGGATGTGGCGTCCCTGTTACCTTTGGACGCCTGGTTGCGTAGAACAGTATTGAGGCATATAAAGCCACAACTTTGTCGATGAATCGTCTTCGTTCGTTCACATTAAGTCCTATCGTTGTTCTGTTCCTGTTGGCTGCCTCTTCTGCGCGGGCGGAAAATCCGAAAAATATCCGTCCGACCGGGTATGTGACGGACGTGGCCGGTGTAATCGCACCTGAAACCAAGGCGCGTCTCGAAGCGCTTTGCCTGGAGGTCCAGACAAAAACTGGAGCGCAGATCGCCGTCGTGACGGTGCGCTCGTTAGATGGGCAAAGCGTCGAGGACTATGCGGTGGATCTGTACAAGCAGTTCGGAATTGGAAGCAAATCCGATAATCGCGGGGTGCTTCTGCTGGTAGCGCCTGACGAGCACAAATACCGCATTGAAGTTGGCTATGGGCTGGAACCGGTGATCAACGACGCTCGTGCCGGTGATGCAGGCCGCGCGATGGTTCCATGGTTGCGGCAGGGGAATTACAGCGCGGGAATTGATGCCGCGACGTGGACGCTGGCGAAATACATTGCGGATGATCGCGGTGTTACGCTCTCTGGACAGCCGCCGGCGCGGGCGATTCGGCAATCGCGCGGCAAGTCGTCGCCGATTGGATTTTGGGGAATACTCTTTCTGATTTGGATTATTTCCTCCATCTTTCGCGCAGGAACGCGGGGCGGAAGCGGCCGAAAAGGCGGCGGAGGTGGATGGTGGATCGGGCCGATGCTTGGCGGCATGAGCGGCGGTGGTTGGCGAGGCGGCGGCTTCGGCGGCAGCTCGGGTGGCTACTCAGGAGGCGGAGGTTTTGGCGGGTTCGGTGGAGGCAGCAGCGGAGGCGGTGGGGCCTCCGGCAGTTGGTAGAGCGCTGAGGAACACGCGGGGTTGCAATGGCTGATGTACATGAGGCGTTGAAGAATCTGGTCGAGCGGCTGCATGAAGCGGCCAGGGACAATCTCGAATCCGTAATCTTGTACGGTTCCGCTGCGCGCAACGATTTTCATGAAGCACACTCCGATTTGAACATTCTCTGCATCTTCCGCTCGCTGCGAGCCACGGATTTGGCGCGCGTGTCGGCGGTGGTGAAATGGTGGACCACTGCGCAGCATCAGCCCCCTCCGCTGTTTTTTGCATCCGCGGAACTTCGGCAGTCCGCGGATGTTTTCGCAATCGAGCTCCTGGACATGCAACAAAGCCATCGCGTGCTGTACGGCTCAGACGTCATCGCCGGCATCAGCGTGCCGATGAACCTGCATCGCGTTCAGGTGGAGCACGAACTACGGACATTACTGCTGAAATTACGGCAGCACCTTTTACGCGAGGCGGCAAACCCACACGAACTCGGAGCCGTTCTGGCCAAATCGTTTTCGAGTGTGCTGACGCTGCTTCGGCATACATTGATTGCCTTCCAGGAACAGCCGCCAAGTGCCATTAAGGATGTTTTCGCCCGGGTTGCCGCACTAACAGCTACAAGTGCGCCGGCGTTTGAAGCGGTGCAGCGGTTGCGGGAGGCCAAGAGCTTGGACCCGGACACCGTACTGCCCGTGTATGATGCCTATCTCGCTGCGCTGGAAAAAGTGATTGCAGCGCTCGACCATCATCTGCCAAAGCACCAATGGCAGCGAGCCGGCAAAGCAAGTTCTTAGTTGAGGAGGCAAGCAGTCATGAAAATAGCTCTCGGGGTTTTGGCGGTCCTGCTGGTGCTTGGCTTGCTGCTGGGCAGCTCGTTTGTCGGCCGCAGAAACCAAATGGCGATAAAGCGGGAAGCAGTGAACTCTGCGTGGTCGCAGGTGGATGTTGTGCTACAGCGGCGCGCGGATTTGATTCCCAACCTGGTGGAAACCGTGAAAGGATTCGCGGCGCAAGAGCAAGCCGTTTTCGGCGATATCGCCAAGGCGCGCTCCGCATTGCTTGGCGCCAGCAGTCCCGCCGACAAAATCGCCGCTAACCAGAGACTCGATTCGGCATTAGGACGGCTTCTGGTTGTGGTTGAAAATTATCCGCAATTGAAATCGAACGAAAACTTCCTGCGGCTTCAAGACGAGCTCGCCGGAACCGAAAACAGAATTGCCGTGGAACGCCGCCGATATAATGAGACGCTACAAGATTACAACACCTATCTGTCTCTCTTCCCCAACAACTTAGTGGCCAGCTTCAGCGGCTTTGCGAGGAACGACGCCTACTTCAAGACCGACGAGGGCGCACGACAGGCTCCCAAGGTCAACTTTGATAAGCAAAAGGCTCCGCCGGTCGGACAGGTTCCTGCTCCCGCACCCGCAAACCCATAAACCGGCACGCGATTTACGTCTTAGGTGTTTGGCCGGAAATATTTGCGCCTGCGTACTAATCTTCTTCGCGAAGCATCTACGAATAGAGTCACGCATGCGCTATTTCTGTCTCGTTTGTGATTACGACGGCACTATCGCTCACGATGGGCGGTGTGCGCCCAGCACAGTGGAAGCTCTCAAGCGGGTGCGCGCGTCGGGCAGGAAACTGATTTTAGCTACCGGGCGGCAGCTCCCCGAATTACAAGAGATTTTCCCGGAGCATTCCATGTTCGACCGAATCATCGCGGAAAATGGCGCAATTCTGTATCGGCCAGAGGGTCAGGACTGCAAAGCCCTCGCGGACCCGCCACCCCCGGTGTTTGTCGAGGAATTGCGCCGCCGTGGTGTGAATCCGCTCTCGGTAGGGCAAAGCATCGTAGCCACGTGGCACCCTCATGAAACAACAGTGCTGGATGTGATTCGCGATCTCGGTCTTGAACTCCAGGTCATCTTCAACAAAGATGCGGTAATGGTGTTGCCCTCCGGCGTCAACAAAGCAACCGGCTTGAAGGCCGCTTTGAAAGAACTTCATCTCTCGCCGCACAATGCCGTGGGGGTGGGCGACGCGGAAAACGATCACGTGTTCCTTGGCATGTGCGAATGTAGCGTTGCGGTAGCGAATGCTCTCCCTGCTCTGAAGGAGCGCGCTGATCTGGTGACTGCTGGTTCGCATGGCGCCGGCGTGGAAGAGATGATCGAGAAGCTTCTTTCGGAAGATCTGGCAAGCTTGGCGCCGCGTTTGAAGCGCCGCCGCATTTTACTGGGCCACACGGAGGAGGGCGGCGATTTTACACTCGACCCATATGACTCGAGGCTGGCGATTGCAGGGCCGTCTGGAAGCGGCAAATCAACCACCGTGGCGGCCATCGTGGAACGGTTGGTGGAGAAGAGATACCAGGTCTGCCTGTTTGATCCTGAAGGTGACTACGACGAGTTTGAACGGTTTGTGACGCTCGGCGGCCCTCAGCAATTGCCAGGCATTTCCGAAGTCCTGGAAGTATTGAACGCCATGGAGTACTCAGTGAGCGTCAATCTGTTGGGCGTTCCGCTGGCGGACCGTCCGTCCGCGTTCATGAGTTTCCTCGCGCGAATTCAGGAGCTTCGCGCCAAAACGGGCCGGCCGCATTGGATAATTATCGACGAAGCCCATCACTTGCTGCCAGCCACGCTGGACTCGGCGAGTTTGACCATACCGAAGGAACTGACGAGTTTTGCTCTCGTCACGGTACATCCAGACCAGGTCGCACGGGCGATTCTGACCTCCACGAACGGATTAATCGCTGTCGGGCCCAACCCAGCCACTGTAATCGAGCAGTTCAGCGCAGGCGCCGGCAAGGAGTTGCGGCCGCAATCGCTGCCCGATCCACCCCGAGAAGCCGGCGAAGTAATTGCCTGGTGGTTCTGCGAGTCTCCACAACCTGCAAAAGTAAAAGTAGAGCCCGCAAAGACAGAGCTTCGCCGTCACCGCCGCAAATATGCAGCCGGAGAATTGGGTGAAGACAAGAGCTTTTACTTCCGTGGATCTGACGGCAAGCTCAACCTGCGCGCGCAAAATTTGAAGACATTTGCGCAAATAGCTGAAGGCGTAGACGAAGACACGTGGGCTCACCATCTCCGCCAGTCGGACTATTCAAAGTGGCTGAGAGATTCCGTGAAGGACACGGGCGTCGCTGAGGAGGTCGCAAGAATCGAGAAAAATGGCCAGCTAGGACCTTCGGAGAGCCGCACACAGATTCTCGAGGCTATTCGCAAACACTACACAGCTCCTGCCTAGAAGCCTTCGCTACCCGAGCGCGCTCTGCAAAGCTTCCCGCAGAGATTGCTGCTTTTCCGCGTTTAGCTTCTTTGTCTGCTCGGTCAGATAGAAGACGTCGATTGCCTTTTGCCCTTCCGTATCGATCAGCGCAACTTCGATGTTGCAACCAAGACGCGCGAGCGTCGATCCGATGTCATAGAGCAATCCCGGCCGGTCTTGCGCCACGATTTCCAGCAATGTGCTGTGCTCGGACGAACTATCGTCGAAACCCGTGCGCGTCTCAATCGCAACTTTCGGCGGCCGCGCGCGGCTCGCGCTTTCGCGTCCACTCAGCAGCGGCTCGAGCGGCGCCTTTCCATTCACGACGTCTTTTAGACTGCGCAAAAATCTGTCGATCTCGGAGGGGTTCAACTCGAGCGTACGGTGCAGATCTGAAAAGTGAAACGTGTCCAGGACGTTTCCGGCGGCGTTGGCAAACGCATCGGCCTTGATGATATTCATCCCCCAACCGGCCAGCGCTCCGGAAATTGTGGCGAACAACGCGGGACGGTCCGCGGTCAGCAGGGTGAGAGAAAATGCGTGCTTGCGCACCTGTAATTCGGTCTGAACGGGTTGCGCGCCGAGTTTTTGGTAGAGGGCGAAGTGCGCAGCAATCTCCGCCGCTGAATGCACCGCCAGATAACGCCGCGGAAGTCCTTCAAGAAAGCGTTCGATCTCTTCCGTGCTCGCGCCGGCTGTTTGCGCGCGCACCTGCTCCAGAACTGAGACTTCGTCGTGTGCGTGCAAGCGATCCGTATCCAGGCTGCGGCTAAAGTGATTGGAAGTCGCTACGTAAAGCTGCCACAACATCTCAGCTTTCCAAGGCGTTAGCGCTTCCGGGTTCACGGCGTGAATGTCCGCGTAGGTCAGCAAGCAAAGCCTTTGCAGCCGCTCTTGAGTTCCTACCGTCGTACCGAAGGCGGAAACAGTTGCGGGATCGAAAATGTCCCTTCGTTGCACCGTCGCGGACATATCCAAGTGGCGTTCGATCAAAAACCGGACTTCATCCTTTTCCTCCGCAGAAAGTTCGAGTCGCGCGGCAGCGGTCTTCAGCCCTTCCAGGCTGCCCGTCACGTGATTCTCCACGTTCATGCCCTTGCCGACATCGTGGAGCAGCAGCGCCAGGATCAGCAAATCGCGGCGCTCCGCGGTCTTCCACAGTCCCTTGAAGTGCGCGCCGCGGGGATCCGTCGATTCGGTCAATTCCTGCAAGTGCTCGATCGTGCGCAGCGTGTGCTCGTCCACCGTGTAGCGGTGGTAGAAATCGCGAACCACAAGGGAATCGATCCGCCCAAACTCCGGCAGGATTTCCGTCAGCAGCCCCAGCCGCTGCAACGGCCGCAGCGCCACCCCCGGATAATCGGCGCTAAGAATCTCGCGAAGCATGGCCCAGGTTACGCAGGCATTTTTCACCGGCAATTCCGGATGCTTCATGATGTACGCGATACCCCGTTCCGTGCGCCGGCTTAGCGGAACGCCCGCGCGCGCGGCTTCGGTGAAAAGTGAAAACAGAACGGCACGATCGCAGAGCTCCTTGGCGTCGAGCAATTCGAAAAGTCCATCGCGTACAGCAAACGGTTTGCCGTTCCCTGGTTCGGACTTTGCCACACGCGCTGCGTTGAAGAGCCGCTGCCGCAGGGTTTGCGGGATAGGGGTTTTCTGCTCCAGATAGCGCAGTAGTTGCCGGTTCAGCGTGCGCGCGTGCCGAAAATAGAGGCGCATCCACTCGGCGGCGTCGCGCGGCAATCCGTCGGTAACACCTAACGAGCGCCCTGCGGCGGCCGCCTGCAACTCATAGGTCAACGTATTGTCGTTACGCGCGTTGCAGTAATGCAGGAAGCAGCGAATAGCGCTCAGAAAATCCACGGCACCAGAAGCCAACTCTTCTTCCGCGGCGCTGCTGCTCAGCGGCTCGCGTTTCTCTCCGCCAATTTGGCGCAGCCACACCGCCGCCTGATAGTCGCGCAGTCCGCCAGGCGCGTCCTTAACGTTGGGTTCGAGATGAAAAATTGTGTTGCCGTAACGCGTGAGCCGCTCTTTCGTCAGTTTGTGGAGCTGCGTGAGCAAAAACGGCCGAGCCGCTTTCTCCGAACCTGGCAGAATGCGTTTGTCGAGCCTTTCAAAGAGCTCCTGGTCGCCTGCCAAAAACCGCCGGTCCAGCAAAGCCAAATGAAACTCCGCATTGTCCTCCTCGATTCGCTTGCACTCGTCCATCGTGCGTCCCGCGGAACTGACACGAAAACCCAAATCCCACAGCGTGCGCGCGAAGTCCGAGATGAGAGGCCGGAACTCTTCCTCAGCCTTGTCGTTGCCAAAAAGAAAGAGGATATCGAGGTCCGAATACGGAAATAGGAGTTTGCGCCCGTAACCGCCGAGTGCCAGGAGGCAGAGACCTGAGCCCGGCGCATTGTGTACCCGCAACACTTCGCCAAAAATTTGCCCGATGTTGTTGTCAGCTAACGCGCAGAGAGCGCGCAGAGTCTCCCGCGCGCCCGCACCCGCTTCGAACTGTTCGCGGATACGTTGTCGCTCGTCATCGGCTTGCGGGCCGAGGACGGATAAGGGCGTAAGGGAACCTTGCATGTTTCGATCAGGTCGGCTTTCCGGACGGAGACCGGGGCGAGCTGCGGTCGTCACTTCATTTAGAGCGCGCTTTCGCCGCGCTCCTCATTGCGGATCCGGATGGCTTCTTCAACCCGCGATAGGAATATCTTACCGTCACCAATCTTTCCTGTCTTGGCGGTCTTCAAAATCGTGTCTACTACAGTATTTACCAGCTTGTCGGGCAGCACCATCTCCAGCTTGAGTTTGGGCAGCAGGTCCACCGTGTATTCCCGCCCCCGATAAACTTCGGTGTGCCCCTTCTGCCTGCCATGGCCGCGCACTTCCGTTACCGTCATCCCTTCGATGCCCACTTCGCGCAGCGCATCCTTCACCGACTCGAATCGCGAGGGCTGAATGATCGCTTCAAGTTTCATCATGGAAAGTTCCGCTCCCCGCTGCGAGCAAATGCATTTTCATTCCACCTGCTCTCACGACTCCAGGTTGTAGGCCTCTTCGCCATGCTGCGTGATGTCCAACCCTTCGATCTCTTCATCTTCGGTAGCGCGCAAGCCGGTAATCAGGTCCACGATCTTCAGCAGCACCAGTGTCCCGACTAGCGCGAAGCCCCACGCGATCAATATGCCCACAAGCTGGTTGCCGATCTGTCCCCAGTGTCCGTCGCTGCCGCCAACCGCTTTTCCTGGCCCGAAGATCGGATTGACCACTTGCGACGCAAACACGCCGGTGAGCAGCGCGCCGATGGTTCCTCCCGCGCCGTGCACACCGAAGGCATCAAGCGCGTCATCATACCCGAAGATGGCCTTCACTCGCGTCACCATCCAGTAGCAAAAAGCACCAGCAACGAGCCCAATCACCAATGCGGGCATGGGCGCCACAAATCCAGCCGCCGGCGTGATCGCCACTAAGCCCGCTACCGCGCCCGAGATTGCGCCCAGCGCGCTCGCTCTCCCATTCTTGATCCACTCCGCCGCACTCCAACTCAGAGCCGCGGCAGCCGCCGCGAAATGCGTCGCCACAAACGCGCTTGTCGCCAACGGACTGGAGGCCAGCGCACTGCCTGCGTTAAACCCGAACCATCCGACCCATAGCAAACACGCGCCGATAAAACTGAGCACCAAGCTGTGCGGCGGCATTGGTTGCTTTGGGAACCCGGTGCGCTTGCCAAGGTAAAGTGCGCACACCAATGCCGAAACTCCGGAACTGATGTGCACCACAGTCCCGCCTGCGAAATCCAAAGTTGGAAATTTTCCGCCCAGGGATGCATTCAGCAGCCCACCCTTCCCCCACACCATGTGGGCCAGCGGCGCATACACGACCAAGAACCATAGCGTTAGAAAGAGCACCGTACCGCCGAATTTCATGCGCTCCGCGGTCGCTCCGGTAATCAGCGCCGGAGTAATAACAGCGAACATCAACTGATAGACCATGAAGGTCATCTGCGGGATCGTTCCAGCATAGTCGGCGTTCGGCTCCGCGCCCACACCGCGCAGAAACGCATGCTCAAATCCGCCAATTACCGGCCCGTTGCCGCCAAAGCACAGGCTGTAGCCCACTAACGCCCACAGGACAGTAATCACTGCAATGAGCATGAAGCTTTGCATCATGATGGCGAGGGTATTTTTCCGGCGCACGAGGCCGCCGTAAAAAAGGGCTAGCCCCGGCCCCGTCATCATCAAGACGAGCGCTGCGCTCACCAACATCCACGCGTTATCCGCGGAAGACTGCGCACCGCTTACGCGCTGATCCAACTGCGCCAGCTTATCGTTGATGGGATTGGCAGCTTGCGTAGTCGAAGGTGAGCTTTGCGAGGAGGCCGCTGCGGCGGGTGAAGCTTGCTGCGCATGGAGCGGTACGGCTAGGTACACAATGGCAAAGAGCAAACAACACTTCCACACCATGTGCCTCATAATCTGCATCCGCTCCCCTACGTTATGACATGACAGCGCAGCGCCCAGCTTACAGCAGCCGCTCTTTTCCGGGGGACTTCGACGCGCGATTATACGCGCCACTCTTCCATATGGCCCGCTTAGAATTTTCATGCGACGAATTAAAAATTCCGATGCTATGATTATCCAAAACCCGCCAGCGGTCGTATAATCCAAACGGTCTGGTTTCGTGCTCCAGGCGTTCGTTCCATCTCAAGAGGATTCCAAAGAGATCGCTTATGACCGAGCATCTACCCATGGAGATTTCGGTCCGCCGGCAAAACGGCATTAGTTTGCTGGAGGTTCGCGGCCGCTTGACTATCGGCGAGCCCAGTGAACAACTCAACGATGCGCTGCAATCCATCGTCAAGGACGGCGGCCGCAAAGTCATCATCAATCTGAACGGCGTTCCCCAGATCGACAGCTCCGGCATCTCTTCACTGGTACGCATCTCTATTCAGCTCGCTCGCGAAGGCGGGGCCGTCCACCTTGTCTGCGGTCCGGGGCGTGTGCGAGACGCGCTCACCGTCACGCGCCTGGTTGAAGCAATTCCCACCTACGAATCTGACGCGGCGGCGATTTCTCAGTTCGATTCCGTACATACGCACAAGAAAATCTAGCTCCTGCCCTTCTCAACGATTTAACCGTGTGATAGGCTCCGCCACAATCGCACCATGTCGGCACACCGTTCAACAGGTCGTGCTGTCGGTCGCGCGGTCCTCGTTCTAGTGTGGATGGCCTGGGCATTTTGCGCCCCGGGCTCTGCTCAACAGCTTCTGCCCGTGGCGACCGAACAGCCCCGCGCGGCAATTGCCGCATTAGCCGAGCGTTTGGGCGCCCAGCTTCTCGCCGCAAACAAGAAGAAACCATTCATTCTGGATTTGACCCTTCCTAACGATCTGCCCTGCCCACTGGGGGGTTGGCTCGCCGATAGGATTTCCGAATCTCTTGCGCAAGCTCATCCTGAGTTGGAGGTCGTGAATCGTGATCGTTGGAGTTCTGCGCCAGCAGCTGCAGAGTTCGCGCACGATCGCAATCAGCAATACGTTCAGAACGAACAGCGCGCCCAATCTCTTGGCGCCGAAGTTTTGGTGCAGGGAAACTTCGCGGCAATTCCCGGCGGCATCGGGATCACGTTAATCGCGAGTGATCGCCTTGCTGGAGGCGAATCGCGCTTCGAAACGTTGGCAGAAATTCCAATCACCTCGGAAATGGAGAGCGTGCTGACCACCCCTTTGCCGCAGCGGCCGGCGCTACAAGGGATGTTTCGGGCCAGCATAGCCGGGATCGGCACTCCGCTCTGCGAAATCTGCCCCGCTCCTGAGTACACCTATGTGGCGAAAGCAAAGAAATTACAGGGAGTGGTGATTACGCAAGTCTTGGTAGCAGCGGATGGAACCGTGGAGAACGTCAAAATCGCTCGCACTCCAGATCCAGCTCTTGCGAACGCAGCCATCCGCGCAGTGCACAATTGGCGCTTTAAGCCAGCCCGCAATGTTCATGGAGACTCTGTTCCGGTAATCGTCGACGTTGCGGTAACGTTTCGGCTCGACATGATACCTTCTCGCCGCGCCCCGTTCGCTTTGACAGGTTCAGCTGGCTCGGCCGCATCCACTGAGGTGGCAAAGTCCGCCGGCAAGAAGTTCTAGCCGCTACCCGCTCTTCTTCAGTTCAGCAAGGACCAGCTTTGCCACTTCGCGCAACGTCTCAAACACGCCCTGACCCGTCACGGCCACGCCTTCAAGGACCGGCTCTCCTTTTCGCTGCAGCTGCTTAGTGAGTTCCGGCACGGGCATGGCATTGGGTAGATCGCGCTTATTGAGTTGAAGAACGTACGGGATACTTTCGAATTTCAGGTTGTGTTCCTTCAGGTGCTCCTGCAGATTTTCCATGGTTTCGAAATTCGCATCCAGCCGCTCTTCTTGCGAATCAGCCACGAAAATCACACCGTCCGCGCCTTTCAGGATCAGCTTGCGGCTGGCTTCGTAAAAAACCTGCCCCGGCACCGTATATAAGTGAAAGCGTGTCTTGAAACCGCGCACCGTCCCCAAATCAAGGGGCAGAAAATCGAAGAACAGCGTCCGGTCCGTCTCCGTTGCCAGCGACACCATCTTGCCTTTTTGATTTTGGCCGGTGTGATCGTAGATCCATTGCAGGTTTGCGGTCTTTCCGCCCAGACCTGGACCGTAGTACACCAGCTTGCAGTTAATTTCGCGCGCAGGAAAATTGATGAAAGGCACGTGTCGTTTGGTCCGAACTTGGTCAGAAACTTATAGCACACGCTTTAAGGGCAGGCCAGCCTCTCGCCAGCGGGTCTCGCGTGTTTTGTACTCGCTTCCATTTTCCGTGAAATCCGGCCAGCACAGGTAAGATTTTCACTCCCTTGCGATAAGCAGGTGACGTTATCGTCATCGCGCCCTTTGCCCCCTCGTTGACGTGCGAAACGTGCTCTGCTACATTCGCGCCATGGCAAAAGCGCATAAGCCCTCTTCGGGCTCATCCGGCCGGGCCAAAGCATCCAGTTCCGCTCCATCTAAACACATGAAGAAAAAGAACTTACCTCCTCCACACCCACCGCAACGTGGCGGGGTCGAACTCGTTGACCCCCGTGTTCAGGCTCAACTCAAGCTCTACGACGAAGCACTCGCCCTCTTTCATCAGCAAAAATTCTCTCGCGCCAAGCAGGAACTCGAAAAAGTTCTTGAGGGCCCCAGCAAAGAGCTCGCGGATCGTGCGCGTATGCACGTCAAAATTGCTGAGCAACGTATGAAGCCCATCGCCGAGCAGAATCCGCGCACCGCGGATGAACATTACCAGCGCGGTGTGGCTATGATGAATGTTGGCCGCTGGGATGACGCCCGGGAAAGTCTTGACAAGGCACGCAAGGCCGCTCCCAAAGCCGACTACATCCATTACGCTCTCGCCGCTCTCGATTGCCTTACCGGCGAAGCCGATTCCGCGATGAAAAATCTGAAAGTTGCTATCGAGCTCCGCCCGGAAAATCGTTATCACGCGCGAAATGATGAAGATTTCGCCTTTCTTCAGGAAGACCCGCGTTTTACGGAACTGCTCTATCCCGAAAAAGACGGCACCGCCGGCTGATTCGAATCTCGGCCAATTTCTCGGCATAATGAGAGGGAAGCCGTTCCTCCGCGGTATCTGTATTGAATCCTTAATTTCCAGGATCGGGCACCGTTCGCCGTGAAGAAAAACACTTCCAATTCGAAGCGCAACTTGCGCGGTCTCAACGTCGTTGCGCTGGGGGGAGGAACAGGCCTATCTACTCTCCTGCGCGGGCTTAAGGAATATGTGACCCGCCGTCGCGACGATGCCGCAAATCACCAAAGACCGGTAAGCGATCTCACCGCCATCGTCACCGTCACGGATGACGGCGGCAGTTCCGGCCGCCTCCGCCGCGAAAACCGCATTCTTCCGCCGGGCGATATTCGCAACTGCATGGTCGCGCTATCGCAAGACGAAGCTTTGTTAAGCCGGCTCTTTCAATATCGGTTCCATGCCGGCCGCGGCCTCATCGGCCACAATTTCGGAAACCTTTTTCTGGCTGCGCTAACCCATGTCACCGGCGATTTCGCCGAAGCCGTTCGCGTCAGCAGCAAAGTTCTGGCTATCCGCGGCCGAATTTTCCCTTCGACCGTCTCCAACGTCTCTCTCGTAGCCACGATGGAAGACGGCGCAAAAGTTCACGGCGAGACCCGCATAACTGCGACTCAAAAGCCAATTAAGAAACTCACGCTTTTACCGCGTACCGTTCGCCCCTTGCCTAAAGCCGTCGAAGCCATCCAGCAGGCTGATTTGATCCTCCTCGGTCCCGGTTCGCTCTACACCAGCATTCTTCCCAACTTGCTCATTCCGGAGATCGCCAACTCCCTTGGCAAATCCAAGGCCCCGCGCGTCTACATCGCCAATCTAATGACTCAGCCAGGAGAAACCTCAGGCTACGCGCTCGCCGACCATCTTCGCGCCATCGAACGTCACGTCCCGCGGCGCGTCATCGATTGGGTGATCGCCAATCGTCAGCCCGTTTCGCCCGAAGTGGCCAAACGCTACCGCGCACAAGGCGCGGAACCTGTCACGATCGACATTCCCGAACTGCAGAAACTCGGCTATCGCGTGGTGCTCGACAACCTGCTCGAAGAACACGGTGTTATTCGCCACAATCCTGGGCGCTTGGCTCGCCTACTTCTCGAGGAATTCCTGTCTGGCCAGCATCATGCGCGCCATTAAGTTTGCCCTCCCCGATCCCTGCAATGCTGGTTCAAAGCGCTTCTTTGTATTTTTTGCATCGCCCTCCCCGCCAGTGGAATAGAATCCTGACGCAAAAGGTAACTTAAGCGATGCGAGTGCGCCTCCATAGAAAACGCCCTGAACCCTGGAGCAGCCGCCGCCAGCAACTCAAGAGCCGGTGGACCATTCCCTTGTGGGCCTTCGAGTGGTTCTGGGAATGGGTGGCCTATGTCCTCAGCAACTGGTCTTTTCTCGAAGCCCTTGAATACCTCAGCAGTTTCGGCGTGCTCATCGCCGTAATTTTCTATTTCGCGGAGTCGGGCAACCGCATCAAGCAGAAGCACTACCAGGCCTGGCAAGTCATCAACACCGCCCAGGGTAAGGGCGGCAACGGTGGCCGCATCGACGCTCTGCAAGAGCTCAATGCGGATGGCATTCCTCTCGTTGGCGTCGATGTTTCCGGCGCGTTTCTGCAGGGAATTCAATTACCGGGCGCACACTTATCGCGCTCCAATTTTTCCGCCGTCGACCTGCGTGAGAGCGACCTGAATTCCGCCGACATGTCGGACGCCAACTTCCGTTCAGCGAATTGCCGCGCGTGCATCCTCCACAACGCCGATTTGGAGCGCGCCGACTTGACGGATTCCGACTTCGTCAGCGCTGACTTCACGGGAACTGATCTATCAGGAGCAACTCTCGCGAACGCGGATTTGCGTAACGCCAATCTCTCCAATCTAAGATGGCGCGACAATCCAAATTTGAAGAACGCAAATATATTCGGTGTTAAAAATGCTCCGGAAGGTTTTATTGCTTACGCCTTAAAACAGGGCGCTATCCAAAAAGACGCTGATTCCCCGTTGTGAGCGATAAAACTTAAAACGCCCACCGCATCAGCAATCCACCCGTTGTATATCCGGCTCCCACCGCGGCGAGAAGGACCAAATCTCCTTTGCGCAATCGCCTCTGCTCCACCGCGTCGCGCAAGCCCAGCGGAATCGTCCCGCCCGTCGTATTCCCATACTTGTCGATATTCACCATCACTTTGGAGTCGTCCACACCCAAGCGCTCCTGCATCGCGCGGATGATGCGCAAATTCGCCTGATGCGGCACCACCAGCGCCAGATCGTCGCTCGTAAATCCGTTGCGTTCGAGAAGGCAGCCCGCCAGCTCCGCCATGCGCCGCACCGCATACTTGAACACTTGCGACCCTTCCTGATGCACTACGTGCATATTTTTGTCGATTGTTTCGTGGGTGGAAGGGTGCAACGATCCGCCGCCCGGCATGTACAAATACTGCCCACCCGAGCCATCTACGTCATGCAGGAAATCCAGAATGCCTTCGCCATCCTTCGCCGGCTCCAGCAGCACCGCCCCCGCGCCGTCCCCAAACAAGACACACGTGGCGCGATCCTTATAATCCAAGATTGAACTCATCACATCGCTGCCAATCACCATTACCTTGCGATGCGCTCCAGAGCCCACGAACTGCGCTCCGACCGTCAAGGCATACGCAAACCCGGAACACGCCGCCGAGAGATCGAACCCCCAGGCGCGCTTCGCCCCCAACCGGTCCTGCACCAGGCACGCCGTCGCCGGAAAAAACATGTCCGGCGTAACGCTCGCCACGATAATCAAATCAATTTCGGATGGGTCGGTATTCGTTTTGGCCAACAGCAACTTCGCCGCTTCGGTAGCCAGGTGTGAACTCGCCATCCCATTTTCCGCGATGTGCCGCTCGCGAATCCCCGTGCGTGTTCGGATCCACTCGTCGTTGGTGTCCACCATTTTTTCGAGGTCCGCGTTGGTCAACACCTTGGGCGGCACATAACCCGCAACCCCGCTAATCTTCGCAGCAATGCGACGCGACATAACTCTCCTTGAAGTTCCAAAGGGTAACACAAGCTCCTGTCCAACTAAGTGGAGTCACCGAAGTAAATAATTGCCAGGCTGAATCGTAAGCCCTAGCGAGCGCCCACCCACTGCATTCCAGAGTTCATCCTACGGCGCGCCTCGCAAAATTTCGTAGCGCCAGGTAATTTTCGCGGTCTTCCTCAGCATCGCCGCCACAGAGCAATACTTTTCCTCGCTGAGCTCAATCGCGTGCTTCACCGCCACATCGTCCAATTCCCCTCGCAGCCGATATACGATCTCCAGCTTCGTCCACACGGTAGGGGGCTCCGTGGCACGCTCGCCGGAACAAAAAACTTCCAGCGATTCCAATTTCTGCCGTTTCTTCTTCAGCACGCTTACCACGTCCGTCGCCGTGCAAGCTCCCAGTGCCATGAGCACCAGCTCCATCGGGCCTGGCGCGGTGTTGGTCTCGCGATCCGAATCGGTCACGATCGCATGGCCCGCGGGACCGGTCGCCACAAACCTCTGCCCGTCGATCCATTTCACCGAAGCTGTCTGCATGTGGCCTCCAAGCTGTGACCAAGAATAGCAAACTACCGGGCGCCGTTTGCACGCCCGAATACCAGCCGGTTGCGCTGAGCCGCGGCACAAAGATGACACCGAGTTGACCCCGCAGAGACAAGCTTTGCCGATATGCCCCGTCAAACTAAAGGAAATTAATATGTATCGGACAACAACAAGCTCTCGAGGCATTCCAACCACGGGACAAGTGCGGCGCGGACTCAAGATGCGCCGCCGCGTGCCCCATCAGATTTCGTCGTCCGGCACGCCGCAACCTGGCAAGCCACTCAAGCAGGACACGCCTTCCCTCAAGGACGCCATCCGCCTGGCCCAGCAAGGTGACGCCGCAGCTTTTGAAACCATCTATCGGATGCACAGCCGCCGCGTCTACGCTCTCTGCCTTCGCATGGTAGGTGACGCAGTGGAAGCGGAGGATCTGACCCAGGAAGCGTTCCTGCAGCTCTTCCGCAAGATTCACACCTTTCGCGGCGAATCTGCGTTCTCTTCCTGGCTGCACCGCCTGACCGCCAATATTGTTCTTATGCGATTCCGTAAGAAGAGGCCTGTCACCGTCTCGCTGGATGAAGTGGTTCGGCCCGATGATGAAAAGGAGCGGCCCGCTTTCGAAACCGGTGCGCCCGATCTACGGTTGACCGGCCTCTTCGACCGCGTCAATCTTCATGCCGCTCTCGCGCAATTGCCGGAAGGCTACAGGTCCATGTTCCTTCTTCACGATGTGCACGGCTACGAACACAATGAAATTGCATCCATGCTCGGCTGCTCGGTGGGCAATTCTAAATCGCAATTGCACAAAGCTCGCAAGCGTCTACGCGAACTCTTGCATCAGGTACGCCACTACGCTTCGCATCAGGTGCCGGACATGGCTCCGGCCTCCACCTGTTGCAAATGATTCTTGCCTGCGGAACGAGCGTGTTCGGGACGCTAATCGCTCTTGCGCGCGGCTATGAGGTTCTGGTCACCGAGGCTACTTCAATGATGGGATTGGGCATCGATTTCATCGTGCGCACGAATGCGGCCACTATCTTCGCGTCAAACTGCGCATTGGCGCATCGTTCCAGCTCCGCCAGCGCTTCCGCGGCCGCGCGCGCTTTCTTATAGGTGCGATCGCTTGTAATCGTGTCATAGGCGTCGGCGACGGCGATGATCCGCGCGCCCAGCGGAATTTTCTCGCCCCCTAGCGCATGCGGATAGCCCGAGCCGTCGAAAAATTCGTGGTGGTGCTCCACCATTTCCCGGATACGCGCAAGCGGCGTCAGCGGCTCCAAAATCTTCGCGCCAAACGTCACGTGCGACTTCATCGTGTCCCACTCATCCGGATTCAACGGGCCGTTCTTGTTCAGGATATTTTCCGGAATCGCCACCTTGCCAATATCGTGCAGCACTCCGCCCAGGCGGATCTCCTCAATCTCCAAATCGTTCAATCCCAAGGCCTCCGCGATCAGCGCCGCATAGGCGGATACTTTCTGCGAATGCCCTTGCGTGTAGTGATCTTTAGCGTCGATCGCGAACGCCAGCGATGTCACCGTGTCCAGCACGGCCTGCGGCAGCGCCTGCGGCCCCTCCGAGACACCCGCTCCCGCACTTACGCCATTCGCCCCTTCCGTCGCCGCCAGCGATTCGGTGAACTGCTTTAGCCGCGAATAAATCTCCTCAAACGCTTCCGGCCCGGTGGCAAACAGACGCTTCAGCGTCACGCCCAGATACGCTTCCAGCACGTCACGCTTCCATTTTTTCGCTTCGTTCGGGTCGAAATGATCCGCTGTGGAAACCGCGTTCCCACCCTGATGCTTTGATATATACATCGAAGCGTCCGCGACCTGAATCAATTCCTGCGGCGATGAGCCATGCAGCGGATAGCACGCAATACCGAAGCTCGCGCTGATGTTCTTCTCTCTTAGCAGCGGGTCCGCGGACACCCAGCCGCGTAGTTTCGACGCCAGTTGCCGCGCATGCTCCATGTTCGTTTCCGGCATCAAGATCACGAACTCGTCGCCGCCATAGCGCGCCACCACGTCGGAGCGCCGGCAATTGGTCTCCAGAATGTGGCCCACACGCTGCAGCACCAGGTCGCCTTCCAGATGCCCGTAGAAATCGTTCACAAACTTGAAGCGGTCGAGGTCCATCAGCACTAGCGCAAACGAACGCCCCGCGCGCGTTGACCTCTTCCATTCCGCCGACAGCGCCTCCATGAAGAAGCGATGCGTCTTGACGCCCGTGAGTCCGTCCGTGATTGCCTGCTCTTGCGCCTTCTGGAAAGACAGGGCGTTGTGCAAAGCGCCGGCAATCAGGTCTGCCAGCGTGCGCAGCAGCAGCACTTCCTCCTCGGAAAAATCTGCCGGCTGCGACGATTCCACGTACAAGATCCCATGCAATTGCTCCGCGTAAAACACAGGCAGCGCAATTGCCGCCAGCGTGTCCGGCAACAGCGGCTTGAATCCGGCATCCGCGGGGATATTCGCGTTATACGCCGCTAACTGGCCGTTGCGCGCCACCTGCCCGATCAGACCGGTACCAAGCGGAATTCGCTGTCCCAGCGCGCCCCGCCGCTTCCCCGCTTCCGCCTGAATCACGATTTCCCGGGTCGAATACTCGAGTTGCCCGATTCCGATGTGGTCGTACGTCAGTCCCGTCTCGAGCTGCTCCGTAATCTTCGCCAGCATCTCGTCCGGATTCAGCGTAGCGATGGCATTCCGCGAAATCGTGTTGAGCAGCGAAAGGTGCCGCGCCTTTGTTCGCTCTTCCTGGAACAATCTTGCATTTTCGATCGCAATGCTGGCCTCGCTCGCCAGCACCCGCAGGAGCTCCAGGTGCCCTTCATCGAACACGTGCTCCTGATCCGAGAAAACCGCCATCGCTCCAATCGCGCGGTCGTACGCCACCAGCGGCACGCAGCAGAAACAGCCGCCTTCGCGCAACGGCGCCACTCCCAACTTGTTTACTTCCGCAACGTAGTTGTCCCGAATCAACACGGGCTGCCGCGTTCGGATCACGTACTCCGTCAAGTGATTCCCGGCACGGCGGCTGCGCCGCGGCTCGCGCGTCCCTCCTATCACTTCCAGATGAAAACGCACCTCGTCGCGAACCGGATCCAGCTCCGCAATGTAGAAATTCTCCACATCAATCAACCGCCGCAATTCCTCCCAGATCTTCGCCAGCAAATCTTCCTTGTTCAGCGTCGAGCTCAGAGCGCGTCCGATTTCGTTCAACACGTGCAATTCTTCGGAGCGCCGCGAAGTCTGCTGCACCAGGTAACTGTTCTCCACCGCCATGCCGATCTGGTGCCCCAGCGCCAGCAGCAAGCGATACTCCGCCGGCGCGAATCTCCGGCTGTCCGGCGTTCCGAGCAACAGTACCCCGAAGGCTTGCTCTTTTGCCTGCAGGCTGATCGCAACCACGCTACGCAGCCCTTGTGCTATTGCGAGCTGCCGGAATCGCTTGATCGGCTCTTCCCGCTCCAACGCCGCCACTGATTCCGCATTGCGCAAATCGCGAAAACCCAGCAGGCCGCCGAGCCGCGAAACTAGTCCGACCAGGTAATCATCCAACCCTTCGTTTTGCGCCACGCGGCAGAAATCATCGTTCAGCCCGACCGCCACCACCGACGTCGGCCCTTGTGGATCTCCGTGGTGCAGGAATAGCGCGCCCGCCGGCAATCGCACCACTCCCAACACTCGGTCCAAAGCCTGCGACAGCATTCGCTGAATCTCTCCGCCTACAAAACTCGACGTCGCCAGATTCAGATTCGATAGCGCCAGCATGTTGCGCTCGATGCGCCGCTTCTCTTCCTCATACGAAGCCATCACCATCAGCATGGCCACGAATGCGGAAGGCACCGCTGAAATGGGGCTGTCGATTGCTATTTCCGCCGGCGCGCTCCGCATCAACAGGAAAACCGCAAACTGCAAAACGCACCATGCCGCAAACGACAAGCCAAGCAGGCGGTCCGCAAGCGTTTCTTGCCGCTTGCTCTCCTGCCAAAAGATCACCGCTACCGCGCCAAACAGCAGCGCCGCCGGGACCACCACCGTGATGCTGAAAAGATGCAGCGCGTTCGCCACCGCCCATGCGCCGAGCACCACCGCCGACGCTCCCGCGCCAACCTTCCACGGCTTGCGCTGCGCGTAGAGTTGCGCGCCCAAAAAGAAAAACACCGCCGCCATCGCGTACAGCCAGCGATCCAGCGCCGTCTGCAACGGTGTATCCGGCACCCATTGCGCCAATGCAGGACCCAGGTAGTGCAACGCGAATAGCGTCCATCCGCCTGTCCAGAGCAGCAGATATCCCTGCCGCTTCAGGCTGTAGATGTACGCGAAAAACCCCGCCACCAGCGAAGTCGCCGCTAACAGGGCCAGCGCTATGAAATTGTTGTAGACCAACACGCGTCGATTCTTCCGCCAGTACGCGGAACTACCCGCCGCGCCTGCTCAAAAATGAACAACCAGCGGCGATTCTAGAAAATATGCGCACGGTTGCGGACGGCGCGCACACATCGCACCACTCGCAAGAGCGCCATGGACACACAAAATAAAGCACTTGCATTATGGGACATGGATTTTTGTTGAAGCAAGCGTACCGCAGTACTGGTGGCCAAAAAGGTAGCAGAATAGAGGTAACACTCGCGCGGCCTATCGAGTTGACTACATGGACACCACGGACCTCACGAAACTCTCATAGGCCGTAATTACGGCTCGTGGGACACCCCAGTTGGACCAGTTACCCCTCTTTCGCTACACTGGATAATCACAGTCTTTGCGAAAGAGCTACGGAAGTCTCAATCGACTCCACGAAATGAGCGAAACCACTAAAAACGCAATCGGCCCGGTGCGCGTGCGCTTTGCGCCATCGCCCACCGGCTATCTCCACGTAGGCGGCGCGCGCACCGCCCTCTTTAACTGGCTGTTCGCTCGTCACCAGCGCGGCGTCATGATCCTGCGTATCGAGGATACCGACGCCGAGCGCAACAAGCCCGAACTCGTTCAAGGCATCGTCGACGGGCTCCGCTGGCTCGGCGTTGATTGGGATGAAGGACCGTTTTATCAATCGCAGCGCTCAGACCTATACCAGGCAGCCGGCAAGAAACTGCTCGCCAGCGGCGCCGCCTTTTTGTGTTACTGCCCGGCAGAGCGCTACGCCGGCGGTGACCATGCCGCTGAGGCTCAGGATGATGAGCCGAAGGCCGCCGGACCGCGTCGCATCGTGCGCTGCACGTGTCGCGACGGAAAACCCTCCACTCCCGGAACCAAGCCCGCCGTTCGCTTTCGCGTTCCCACCGGCGGTACCACCAAATTCTTCGACGCCGTGTTCGGTGAGCGCGAATTTTCCAACGACGAAATCGAGGATTTCGTCCTCCTACGCTCCGGCAAAGGCGACGAAGAGTTCGGCCAGTCGATGTATCAGCTCGGTGTCGTCGTCGACGACATCGACATGCGCATTACGCACGTGATTCGCGGCGCCGATCACATCTCCAACACTCCCAAGCAAGTTCTGCTTTACCGCGCACTCGGCGCCGAACCACCCATATTCGCCCATGTGCCTCTCATCCTCGGACCCGACAAGTCGCGCCTCTCCAAACGTCACGGCGCCACGGACGTAAACATGTATCGCGCCGAAGGCTTTCTGCCCGAGGCATTCCGCAATTTTCTCGCGCTGCTCGGCTGGGCCCCCGGCGGAGACGAAGAGTTCCTGCGCACCAAAGACCTGCTCGAAAAATTTTCGCTCGAAGGCGTCAGCCGCACCAATGCCGTTTTCGATCGCCCCAAACTCGAGTGGTTCAACACCCAGTACCTGCAGAAGCTGCCGATCGAGGATTTGCTTCCCGAAGTGGAAGCGGAGCTAAAGCGCAGTCATTTGTGGAAAGACGACTGGGCCAGCGGCTCCGGCCATGAGTGGTTCGCGAAAACAGTGGACCTCCTGCGCCCACGCATCCGCCTGCTCCCCGATTTCTCTACATGGTCACGCGCATTTTTCACGGATGATTTCGATCTCGACCCTGCCGCCAAGGCCAAGTTCTGGAAGGATCCGAAAGTTCCGGAGCTGCTTGCCAAGCTGGCGGAAAAGTTGTCCGCCATCGCCCCATCCGGCTGGAATCACGATGCCTGCGACCAGGCTCTCCGTGCGCTCGCCGAAGCCGAAAGCGTAAAAGCCGGCCTGCTGATCAACGCCACCCGCGTTGCCATCGTAGGCCAGGCCGTTGCGCCGCCCCTGTTCGACACGATGGTCGTCCTCGGTCGCGACCGCGTGGTGAACCGTCTGCGCCGCGCCCTGCCAGCCCAGGCAGCAGGATAGTCCGCTAAATCAAAGAGCTGGGACGTCAGCCTTCGCCGCCCTCATCGCCAGGCGTCAGTTGGCAAGCGTGCCAAAGATCGTCCTGCAGATGCGCAGCGCAAAACCAGCGCTGGCATTTGTCGCAGAAGTTTTCAGCGGATTGATTGCACGGCTCGTCCAACTGGGAGACGCCTTCACACTGAGGCTTTGTTTCTTCGTTTGGATTCTCGCGGGCCGGTTTGGCTTTCATAACTACACCCGTGCCGCCATTCTACTCCCGAGGAATGATTGCGCAACAGTTCAGCGGCGGGCGCGGTCCTTGCGCACGGCTTCGTCGATCAGCGCGTCCAACTCTCCCCGCGTCAGGCGCACAGGATCGCCGTTCTCATTTGTGTCCGACGTCACCGGCAGCTCCGCGCCTCCGCCCGGCGGCGGCGTAACGAAATATCGCGATCGTGCCGCCATGAGCTTGGCCACTTCACGCCCTGAGAGCAGCGTCGGATTGCCCACCATTTCCGCCGCCAATGTGATTTTCGCCACATGCTCGATCGTTTCCAGCCGGAAATATGCGGTCAGCAAATCCGGTCCGACAGTAACCGCGCCGTGATTTGCCAGCAACAGCGCATCATAATGAGGCACGTAAGGCTCCAGCGCGGCGCTGAGTTCCGCCGTTCCCGGCGTAGCGTAGCGGACCAACGGAATGCGCCCGAGACCGACAATGACTTCGGGCAGCAGAGCCTGGTCCAACCCTCGTCCAGCGACCGCAAATCCCGTAGCCGTCGGTGGGTGCGCGTGGCAGATCGCATTCACATCCGGCCGCATGTTGTAAAAGAGAAGGTGCATGGCCAGCTCAGAGGAAAATTTCCGTTCACCGGAAAGCTGCCGGCCCTCGAGATTGGTTATCACCAGATCTTCCGGCGCGAGCATCCCCTTGTTCATGCACGTCGGGGTGGTCAGGATGCGCTTCTCGTCGAGGCGCACCGACACGTTTCCCTCGCAGGCTACGTTATAGCCCTGCTCGTACATCCAGCGCCCGGCGATACAAATATCCAGGCGATGCTGCATTTCAGTTTTAGAACTGCCCGGCAAAAGTGAGTCCGGAAGCACGGCGCGGACTCCTTCCTGGCTCGAAGGTTTCCTCGAGCCGTTCGGGGACCAGGGAAATTGTCATGCAATGCGCGGGCCAGCGGTGCCCTGCATTGGCAAAATCTCAAGCGTAAATGCCGCGCAATTTTAGCGCACTGGCCACGCGATCGATCGCCAGCATATACGCTGCGATGCGATTATTCACCTTGTGCGTTTCGGCGTAGCGTACCACTTCATCGAACGCATTATCCATTATGTCGAATAGACGCTCATTCACTTCGCTTTCCCGCCAGAAGAAGCCCTGCCGGTCTTGCACCCATTCGAAGTAGCTCACCGTAACGCCGCCCGCATTACCCAGAATATCCGGCACAGTGAAAATGCCCTTGGCGTCGATGATGGCGTCGGCTTGCCACGTGGTTGGACCGTTCGCGCCTTCGCACAGGATTCTTGCCTGCACCTGCTGGGCGTTTCTCTCCGTAATTTGATTTTCAATCGCCGCCGGAATCGCGATCTCGCACGGCTGAAAAAGCACGTCGCGCGAGCTCATCTTTGTCCCGCCGCCCGGAAATTCGTGCAACGGCTTCTTCTGTGTGTACACCCAATCGATGACTTTGGGAATATCGAAACCTTTATCGTTGTACAGGCCGCCGCCGATATCGGCGAGACCCACAATTTTGTACCCCGCCTGCTGCATCAAAAGCCCCGCCAGCGACCCGACATTGCCGAAACCTTGGATCACTACGCGGCTTCCTTCGCGCTTCATGCCCAGTTTGGCAATCGCTTTGTCGCAGCAGATCATCACGCCGCGGCCAGTAGCCTCGCGGCGTCCCCGCGAGCCACCCAGCTCTATAGGTTTCCCCGTGACAACTGCCGTGGTCGCCTGGCCCACGTGCATCGCATACGTGTCCATTACCCACGCCATCATCTGCTCGCCTGTGCCCACGTCGGGAGCGGGCACGTCGCGCTCCGGGCCAAGCCAGTTCGCCAGTTCCGCGGTGTAACGTCGTGTCAGCCTCTCGAGTTCACCTCGCGACATCTTGCGTGGATCGCAGATCACTCCGCCCTTCGCTCCACCGAACGGAATGTTCACCACCGCGCACTTCCACGTCATCCAGGTAGCCAGCGCGCGCACTTCATCCAGCGAAACGTCCGGAGCAAAGCGAATCCCGCCCTTGCCCGGACCGCGCACCGTCGAATGCAACACGCGGTAGCCGATGAACACTTCGAGCTGGCCGTTGTCCATGCCCACCGGAATGTACAAGGTGATTTCCTTGCTGGGATGTTTCAAATAACGGTAAAGCCCCTGCTCAAGTCCCAATTTGTTGGCGGCCACTTCGAAGCGCGCTTCTGCGTTCTGATAAACATTCATCTCTTCCGGTGCAGGCGCTTGCGACATTCGAACGATCTCCTTTAGACCGGACTGCCGACCGGCACGTCCGTCCTTTCGCAGTTCGCCCTGAACGATTTACAGCGCAGAAGGCGATCTGAAGAGCCAAGAAAGAGGTGAATTCGGCGGGCTACCCACCCGCTGACCTGTCACTTGGCCGGGCCGCCAGTATACGAACCTGTCCCGCCACTCGCAAGCGCGAGCGCGCGGCGTTGTGCGATTTTACATTACGGACAATCTTGCAGACAGTTGCGAACAGGATAGATCGCCTGTTCAGTTGAGCGTGCCAGCTACACGGATCTTGGCAGGTATTCGCATTCGGCGGGTGAAGCGAGGGTTGCACCGTGAGCCGCACGCTGACTTTTGGTCTGCGAAGAGTACCAGGCGAATGCCAGGAGCGCGCCTAGAATCATCCCCGCAAACAGCAAAGTGGCCACACGCGCAAATCCGTGAAGACGTTCGCTGGACCAAAACGCCACCGATACGTCCGCTTCCGGCTCCCCATCCAAATCCGGCTTTGCCAGCTCCGCTGATAATTCCCTCCGAACATTCGAGAAATCAACCGACGCAATGAAGCTATAGCCCCGCCGCGGAATCGTTTCGATATACACCGGGCTTTCCGGAGAATCGCCGAGCACCAGTCGCAGCTTATTCATGGTGGTGTTCACGTTGGCATCGAGGTTGGCCAAAAACGCGTCCGGCCAAAGCTGGCGCCGCACTTCCTCGCGCGTGACAACCTGCCCCGCCCGGCTCACCAACAGCAGGAGTCCCTGGAAGAGCTTGGCCTGAACTTTGACGCGCCGGCCATTCTGAAACAGCTCTTCGCGCTCGAAGTCCACCTGAAATGTTCCGAAACGTCCGTACCGCGCCGGGAATGCCAACGACATCGAAAGCCTCTCGCTGCGCTCGTGCTCTTCGATTGGGCTGATCTGTGTGCTCATAGCTCGGATTCCCCTGTTCATCCGCCGGTAAGGTTTAGCGCCATCGATGATGTGAGTTCCGGCGTTTATTGACGGATAGACGGAACAGCCTGGCGGTTGATGTCCGTAAACTTGTCAAATTTATGTCTATTCGACAGGGCAGGACTCAGGTGGGTACGAGAGACGACTTGGCTATTGCAGGCGGAATTGGATCGTTACAGTGAGGTGCATGGGAACTGCCTTGCCATCCAGCGTGGCCGCCTGATACTTCCACTGACGCAGCGCGTCCATCGCGGCCTGGTGCAGCAAGGAAGGGCCGGAGACTACCTTCATGGTGGTTACGCGGCCCGTTGCATCCACCAGCGCGTCAACGCGTACGTCGCCGGCTACGTGCTGTGTTTTGGCCAACGCTGGATAACTAGGCGGGACAGATGAAATCAGGCGCGCGGGCTTGACATCGCCTCCCACTGGGACAACTGCCGCCGGGGCGGCCGGCTGTTTCGAGCTTTCCGAAAAATTCGTGCTCAGCGAGTTTCCAGTCGACAGCGTTTCATTACTTAATTCCAGTTCCGGCTCCGTCTCGCCATTAGCCTGCACGCTCGCGGAGTGACGCATTTTTGGTTTAGCCAGGCGAACCGCGCCGAGGGAGGGCTTTTTGATTTCCGGTTCTACGACCTCGACCGAATTCTCTGGCGCCTTGATCATGTCGTTGCTGGAATTGGATCTTGGTATGCGCTCGGTAATCGCCGCGGACTGCATTTTGCCCTGGGTCAAATTAGCGGTGGCGGGCGCGGGCGTTTCTGCCACCGCGTTCATGGCGCTCGCTTTCGTCCCGGAAGAGGACTCTGGCGTTGCGAGAGATGAGGATGAAGACGTAAGCCCCGAAGCGCTAACCGCAGGAGCCGCGGGCGATGCCGCAGGTGCGGACGGAACAGCTGACGTATTCGATTGCACTGTACGCCCCGGCACGAATGATGCCATCGAATCCCGGAAGTACCATGCCCCGCCGGCCGCGGCGGCAATCAAGCCTGCCGCCACCCCGATCCAGATTCCCTTGCCACTTCCGCTCCGCCTTCTCACCTCTAACGCGCTTTCACCCAAGAGCGAGTTTCCGAACAATGGAGTAGCGGACGCGTATTTTGGCGTGCCGCTCACGCTCTTCGCCGGCACTCCGGCCTTCTGTGAAGAAGCAGCTTCGGGCGCCGCCGGCGGCTGCCATTGTTCAAATTGGTTGTCCGAATCGCTTGCGCCTTCCGTCGCCGGCGGCGCGTGAACGGCCGCGTTCCGCGCCAACGGCTCGAGCCACGCTGGAATTTTCGACTCTTCATCGTCGAAGCTGGACTTTGCCACCATCTCCGCGCTCTTCGGCATACTCTGCGCGGACGCATTCACATCAGATTTGGCCGGCTCGTGGAGTTTGCTGATCGCCGGCTCTTCCTTTGCCATGTCGAGAATTTTCACGGCGGCCTCCCCAAGCTCCTGCTTGGAGGGCGGCGTCACCGAGGCGGCAGAGCTTGTTTCCTTCTGCTCGGCAAAGAGCAAGGCAGACAGTTGTTCCTGCAAGCGATTCGCCTCCAGCTTCAGTCCGTCGATGGAGGCCTCGCCAGGCGCGAGAAAATCGGCTTTGCTCGTCGGGCGAGCATCCGCCTTAATTTCGGTTTTGAATTCCTGCACCACGTCGGCAAGGTTCGTAGTGACGCTCGAGGCTGCAGGGCTCGCGTCCGCATACGAAGAGGGTTTCGGCTCTGGGCTTTTCCCCAGCCCCATTCCGTCCAACGCGGAATCCGGTTTTGCCGCGACAGGCGCAGCGGAAACATGAGCTGTCTGACGGTCACCCGGAAAGCGCATGCCCCAGAATCCAAGCACCGGCTCCGTGAATTCCAGCTCTACATAACCGCTGAGGCTGCGATAATTTTTTGATTTCACTACCTGGCAAACAACTTCCTTTTTCGTTTTTTCATTCGTCAGAAAAAGAAGCTGCCCCGGCGCAACGGACGATGAAAGACGAATCACCGCGCCGTTCGCGAGCACCAACACCGTGTTCGTAGTCTCCGAAAATGGCTCGCGTTTCTCGCTGCCTTTCACTGCGCGCGCGCCGTTCACCGTCACCGGCACTTCGAGCGCGACTGGCTGCGCGCTGCTGATTCCGTCGCTGCCCGCTGCGTTCTCGGTGGCGCGCTCCGGCTTTTCGGAGGCTGTAGGAAGTGCGGAGCTATCTTTGAGCGTCGGAGGCATGTCTTACTCGCTTGCGACAGAAAGTTTCGCTGACCTCTGCCAGGGCGCAGAGCCGTGCGCGAACCTTTATATGTTCATGGTGATGCAAGCGAGGCAGCTATAGTACGTGCGTACTACGTTGGAAACAGACTGGCCGTTCGTACAGGTTTTTGATGCGAACAAAAGTTATTTGTCGAGCGAACCCTCGAACTGCTCGTCGATTTCGACTCGGTATCCCGTGACCAGCTTGTTCGTTTCGTTGGCCATGCCGATGACCGCTTGCAGTTCGTGGAACATTGCGTCCGTCATACCCTTCTTGCGCGCGGAGGCGGTGTGCGAGGCGATGCAGTAGGAACAATTGTTCGTGACGCTCACCGCTACATAGAGCAACTCCTTCGTGAGCGGATCCAGCGCACCCGGCGCCATGATCTGCTTGATGCTTTCCCACGTGCGCTTTAGCGTCGCCGGATCGTGCGCGATAGCCTTCCAGAAATTGTTGATCCAATCGACTTTGCGAGTCGCCATGATGTCGTCGTACACCGCGCGAACCTCTGGACTGGCATCCTGGTATTCAATCAACTTGAACGTGGCCATAGCGTCTCCCTTGAATTGCACTTTGCAAAATTAACAGGAAGCCTGAACTTCGGCCAGCACTGCCGCGTCATTTCCCCGACGCGCTCGTGCTAAGAGGAAAGCCTAAACAGCGATTAGAGATTAGTTGTAGGGCTTAACTGTAGGGACGAGCCCTGCGGATTGACTCTGCGGACTATCGGCATGGACTAACTCTAGGAAGGTAAGAACTTGCTGTACGGCCTGGCCGGGGATTTGTTAGCAGGAACGCAGCGACTCGGCCAACTCGAGGTTTGCTTGCAACCGGCGGTCAATTTGCACCGCGGCATAGCGCGCGCAGACCGCCAATTCTCGCTCGCTCCACGCGCCAACTGCAGGCAGACTGCGGCCGATTAGCGACGAGATGCCGTCAACCAGGCTGTAGTAGGCGCGCACAAGGCTCAGGCCACCGCCACCGGAACGCAACTCCGGGGTCAGATTGTGCAGGCCCACCAACGCCGGAAAATCCTGTCCGGTCACTTGCCCATTTTGCACGCCGGCAGCGGCCAACACGCGCTCGGACACCGGCTGGGCCGCAACTCCGGCCAGCATGGCTCGCCAGTAGTAGGCGGCGAATTGCGTCAGGGCCACAATCGAGATCGCAAATAGCATAGCGGCGAACATCCCTCAGCCTCTTTCTCTTTGCACGCATAAGTCTGCCCGCGCACCCATCTTGGACCAATAGGCCCGCAGTACCAGCCGAATAGAACTCGCTAAGTTGTTTACACCGTTGAGGTTAGGCCGACAGCGATGGCCCACGCTGGCCCTTGCGAGTTTCTGCCCGCTCCTTGTATTCTCTGCCCGACTCTTTCATTGGAGGCCCGTGATGCGCACGTCTCGAGTCGTCATTGTTTCAGCGTTTTTATTAGCAATCTTATTGACCTTTTTGGGTGCAGCTGTGCCGAAACTCACCGGTGCCTCCGACGAACACCAGAACAACCGCGCAGCCATCTCAAGAATTCTTGAAGCGCAGCAGAACAATTGGAACCAGGGAAACGTGGACGCATTTCTGGAGGGCTACTGGCATTCTCCGGATCTGACATTTTCTGGGAGCGGTGGGATTGCGCGCGGGTGGGACGGTGTGCTCGCGCGCTACAAGAAGAATTATCCCGATCGCGCCGCGATGGGCCAACTCGATTTTTCCGGTCTTGAGTTTCGTTTTCTCTGCAATGATGCCGCACTGGTTCTTGGGCATTGGCATCTGGCGCGCGCGCAGGGCGACGTCGGCGGGGTTTTCTCTTTAGTGTGGCAGCGTTTTCCGGAAGGCTGGCGCATTATTCACGATCACACCAGCGCTGTCGAGAAAGCGAAGTAGCGGCAGGCGGGAGGCCAGCCAGCGACACCAAGCAGGGGCCTGATTCATCTAATAAGAGTATGGTTCCAGTAGGTGCGTAAAAGGCTTTTTTGGTGCGAAAAGCATGCGCGTCTTGAACCTAAACCTCAAGCCCGGGCACATCGGAAAGGCTTGCCGATGCTAGCGAGCGCGCTGCATCTCGCGCTGACCGGCCTGGCCATCGTCGCCGCGCTGATGTTCGCGCTCTGGGTCATTCATCTCATCATTCGCAACGCTGCGATTGTCGATGTGGGCTGGGCGGCGGGGCTGGCTATGCTTGCGATCTTTTACGCGGCGGAGGGGCCGGGATATTACGCGCGCAAATGGGCGATCGCGGCGATGGCCGGCTTCTGGGGATTGCGGCTGGCGGCTTACTTGTTTTTTTCACGCGTGGCCGGCAAGCCGGAGGAAGGGCGCTACGTGCAGTTGCGTAAAGAATGGAAAACGCACCTGCGCCTGCGCTTCTTGTTTTTCTATGAGTTTCAAGCGGCGCTGACGGTGGTGCTGTCGCTGCCGTTCTTGCTGGCCAGCGTCAGCCCCGCCGTGCCGCTGCGCAGGCTCGAGAAAATTGGCGCGGGCATTTGGCTGGTGAGTATTTTTGGAGAAGCCGTGGCGGATTTCCAGCTTAATCGATTCCGCAAAAGGCCCGAGAATCGCGGAAAGACTTATCGAAGAGGTTTGTGGGGGTATTCGCGGCACCCTAACTATTTTTTCGAGTGGATGATCTGGGTGGGATACGCGATTTTCGCGCTGGGGTCGCCGTGGGGCTGGCTGGGACTGATTTCGCCGGCACTGATGCTGTATTTCCTGACGGGCGCTGCTGGGATCGCTGCTACGGAAGCGCAAGCGCTGCGGACGCGTGGTATGGAATATCGCGCCTACCAGAGAACAACCAGCACGTTTATTCCGTGGTTTCCGAAGAAAGAAGCCGCCAACTATGCCGTGGCGCGGCGAACTTAGCACCAAACGACTACAGAATATCCAGGACTTCTTCGTAGCGCTTGAAGGGCGGGATTATGTAGGCACCGGCCATTTCTGTCCGCGACCAAGCGAGCATTTCGCGGGCGCACTCAAACCCTTTGTCGCGCGCGGCTGCGCCTGCGGCTTCCAGCGATTTCAGCAGCGGCTGCGGAATGACGATGCCGGGAACTTCGTTGTTGAGACGCAGTGCCTGTTTGTAACTATTCAGCGGCCAAATACCGATTAGCACGGGAATGGGCGGCTTGCCGCCAATTTTCTTCAGGAAGGCGTACCAGTGTTCGGGATCGAAAAGCGGTTGCGTCATGGCGAAGTGCGCGCCGGCTTCGATTTTGGCGCGAAAGCGTTCGATCTCGCCATCGAGATCATCGGCGACGGGGTTGACTGCTACGCCAATCGCAAAATTTGTTGCGCCGCCGAGGGTTTTGCCGGCCCAGTCGGTCCCTTGGTTTAAGCGGTGCAGAACTTTCACGAGGCCCACGGAATCGACTTCGTAGACGCCGCTGGTTTCCGGGTAATCGCCGACGGACGGCGGATCGCCGGTGATGGCGAGCACGTTGCGAACGCCGCCGACCGTCCACGCGCCGAGCAGCATCGCTTGCAGGCCGATGATGTTGTAATCGCGAGTCGTGAGGTGTGGCACGGTTTCCACGCCGCGCGCTTCCAGCGCTCCCGCGGTGATCAGCGCGTCCATGCCTACGCGGGCCATCGCGCCGCTGTTAATATCGATCGCATCGACTTTGCGCGAGGCCATGATTTTGTCGACCTGCTCGTAAACCCTATCGAGCGCAATGCCCTTTGGCGGATCGATTTCTACACAGACGGCGAATTCATTTTTTTGCAGCTTTTTCCAGAATTTGCTTTCCGGCTCGCGCTCTAAAACCGGCACCGGCTTGATAACCGCTTCGACGTGCGCTACCGCTGCCGTCTTCACCGGCCGCAACGCCTTTACTGCTTCGGCCATGGCGCGAATATGCGCGGGAGTTGTGCCGCAGCAGCCGCCGAGAATGCGCACGCCCAAAGCCGCAGCCTCCCGCGCAAATAGAGCGAAATAGTCGGGCGAGGATTTTGGGTACACGATGCGGTCGCCTTCGCGCTTGGGAAATCCGGCGTTGGGCATGCCACTGATGCGGAGATCGTCTACGCCTGCGAGTTCCTGAAGAATGGGAAGCAGGGATTGCGGACCGAGCGTGCAATTGGCGCCGATGATTTGCACGTTTTTGTTTTTCAGCAGCGCGGCTACGGCGCCGGGACGCATGTCCCCGAAAATCGTGCCCTCTTCGGAATAGGTGAGCTGCGCGATTATCGGGAGACCCGAGAAGGAACGAATGGCGTCGATCGCAAGAATAATCTCTTCGATGTAATTAAATGTCTCGAGAATGTACAGGTCGACCCCGCGCTCTTCCAGAGCGAGCGCCTGCTCGCGAAAAATAGCCAGAATTTCGTCGGGTTCCGGATGGCGGGCTTGCACGCCGATGCCGAGCGGTCCCATGGAGCCGGCGATCAAAACTTCGCGCGTGGCGGAATCACGCGCTTCGCGGGCGATCTTGACGCCGCGGCCGTTGAGCTTCTGCACCTCGTCCCCGAGGCCAAGCGGCTCGAGCTTGAAGCGATTGGCGCCGAAGGTGTTGGTTTCAATTATTTGCGCGCCGGCTTCAATGTAGGCCTGGTGCACGCGAAAAACGGCTTCCGGCTCGGTCGAATTCAATTCGTCGAAGCAGCGCTGCGTACCCACGGATTCGTACAGCATCGAGCCCATCGCGCCATCGGCGATGAGGATGGAATCTTTCAACCGCTCGTTGAAATCCTGGATTCTCAAGACTCGATTGTCCTAATGTGGATTTACGTGGCGGCCCTTCAGCGTTTGGGCTCCATCAGGCTCGCGACGGTGCTCATCAAATCGTACTTGGTAAGGATCTCAAAGCGGGTGTCGCCCATTTCCACGAAGACGGCGGGATTTTCGTGGCTGAGAATGTAGGTGATGCGTTCGACAGGCGCGGTGCGCGGCACTTGCGGCAGCGGCTTGCTCATCACTTCGCGAACTACCAGCTTGCGGAGATCTTTACCTTGCAGCGCCATGGTCAAGATTTGGTCTTCGTAGATGGTGCCGATGGGAATGTTTTCCTCGAAGACAGGAATTTGCGAAATGTCCTGATCCTGCATGGTTTTTAGTGCATGGAAAACGGTTTGATAGGGCCGAGCGATAACTAGCTCGCGGACTTTGCCGCTTTGGTGCTTGGCGTTCACCACTTCGCCGGCGGTGATTTTCACGGCAGCTTCCACGTAGCCGCGTTCGCGCATCCACTCGTCGTTATAGACTTTGCTGAGATAACGCATGCCGGTGTCAGGTAGAAAGGCCACGATGAATGCTTCCGGGCCGAGATTCTTGGCGATCTGGAGAGCGGCGGAGATGCAGCCGCCGCCGGAGCCACCGGTAAACAGGCCTTCCATCTTTACCAGGCGTCGCGCGACTACGAAGCATTCTTCGTCGTTGACCTGAATCACGTCGTCGACAATTTTCAGGTTCATCGTGCCCGGAAAAAAATCTTCCCCAATACCTTCCACAACGTAGGTCTTGGCTTTCACCGTTTCGCCGCGTTTTACGAAGTCGTAGTAGAGCGAGCCGTAGGGATCGACGCCGATAATTTTGATATCGGGATTTTTTTCCTTGAGAAATTTGCCGACGCCGCTGATGGTGCCGCCGGTGCCCATGCCACAGACGAAGTGCGTGATTTTGCCTTCGCTGTCTTCCCAGATTTCCGGGCCGGTGGTGCGGTAATGCGCCTCGGGATTCATGGGATTTTCGTACTGATTGGGATAGTAGGAATTGGGAATTTCGCGCGCGAGCTTTTTCGCTACGGAGTAATAAGAGCGCGGATCCTCCGGCTCGACGGCCGTGGGGCAAACGATCACTTCGGCGCCGAGGGCCTTGAGCAAATCCACTTTTTCTTTGGATTGTTTGTCCGTGATGGTGAAAACCATTTTATAGCCACGCACAGCGGCGACGAGCGCGAGACCCATTCCCGTGTTTCCGGAAGTGCCTTCGATAATTGTGCCGCCGGGCTTGAGCAGGCCTTTTTTCTCGGCGTCGTCAATCATGGTGATGCCGATGCGGTCTTTCACCGAGCCGCCTGGGTTTATGTAATCGGCCTTGACGTAAATCTTGGGCTTCAGCCCCTGGTTGATCCGATTGAGGCGCACGAGTGGAGTGCGACCGACGGCTTCCAGTATGTTGTTACATTTCATGTAATTTGATCGGCGGAGGCGGCGCAGCCAGCGTGCGCGAAGCCTGTGCCATAATTTGTACAGTCTAACACGCGCTCGCGCAGCGACGTACCCGAGCGGGGCGAAGGAGATACGCGTGGCTCGTCAGAATATTTCGAGTGAGGCGCCTTGGGAGCCGATTGTGGGGTACTCGCGGGCGGTGCGGGTGGGGAACGTGATTAGCGTGTCTGGGACCACGGCGACCGGACCGGATGGAAAAATTGTTGGTGTTGGCGATGTGTATACGCAGACGGTGCAGACCATTCGGAACATTGAGGCAGCGCTGACGAAGGCGGGGGCTACGCTGAACGACGTGGTGCGGACGCGGATTTATGTGACGAATATCGCGGAATGGGAGAAGGTTGGGCGGGCGCATGGGGAATTTTTTGGGGAGATACGCCCGGCAACGAGCATGGTGCAGGTGAGCAGCCTGATCTCGCCGGAGATGCTGGTGGAAGTGGAGGCAGACGCCCTCCTCGACAATTCCTAGCGCTGAGAACTTCGAGGATCGAGTGTCAGGGATGTGCCCGGTCCGTACTCCGATGGTACCCCACCCCCCCTGGGGTTTTGCATAAGTGTTCATTCTAGAGGGGGTTAAAGTGCTTTGTTTTGATACACTTTTGCAAGTGTTGATTCTAAATGGCTTGCGAGCGCCCCAAAATTAGGTCGATTCGGTAGACTTCAGCTGTTGGACGGCAAAGCGGATATCCCCAAGGCAAATCTGAGTTCAAGTGACCGCGCAGAGCTACAAGTTGTGGGGGAGCCCAATCAAAGCCTTAGAAAAAGAAAAAGCGCCAAGTTGTCTTGGCGCTTCTTTACCCGAGGAAAGAGTACCACAAAAATTATCTCGCGGCAATCAGAATGGGACGACTACCGACGGCGCGCCTTACCAGCGGGCGCGGATTCTGTATTTGAGGACGGAGGTGCCGTTTTTGTCGACTGGGACTTTGAACTGGGCGGCGAAGGCGGCGGTCTTGGTGAACTTGTAGGTGGAGTTAAGCATTTCCCAATCGCCACCGATGGGCTCGTTGACCTCGACGGTGATGGGCGAGTCTTTGTGGTTGCGCAGGGTGATCTCGAACTCCATTTCCCAGACGTGGGTGTCGATGCGTTTGTAATCGGTTTGTTTGCGCTCGGCGATTACGTCGAAGGCGTTGCCGATGTGGACGGTGACGGTTTCGTCTTTGGGTGTGTGGTCGATATGGTCTTCGCCGACGAAAAGGACGCCGCCCTTGGAATCCTGCTGATAGACGCGGAGGTTGCCGGCGGGCAGAGGCATACCTAGTCCGGCTTTATCTTCATTTTTGAATTTGTA